>Ga0206957_1004_pt1 | contig 82113 bp, 68 predicted proteins | sample Alteio_BWOrgHeat_32_FD_152975 | JGI IMG/M metagenome (GOLD analysis project Ga0206957, IMG submission 152975) | Enriched cells from forest soil in Barre Woods Harvard Forest LTER site, Petersham, Massachusetts, United States -... | ecosystem: Environmental > Terrestrial > Soil > Temperate forest >...
AAACTCCTTGGCTATAGTTCCTGCAACGTCCGCAGCTTTAACAGGATTATTATCCTTGAAAGATATTTTTATAGTTTTTGCGGCTTCATTCAAAAGTTTTATTTCCAGACGAGGTCTGTAATCATCAACAATTTCGTCTAGTGTATTTATTGTAAAGAAGAATGAAGTTTTCTTTACAATGTTTTGCTGGGCCAGAATTACATTAAAGGCCTTAATTGTGACTTTTAAAGTAAAATAGGGGGTTACCAGCCATTGTTCATTTTTAAATGAGTAGGTGTGACTTGTGTTTTTATCAGTATTAAAGACCAGCTCTCCTTTATCTTTATCTATAAAGTCAATATAAATTTTTGTACCGTATATGTTCATTGGTTGATTGGCGAACTCAACGAAATATGGACTTGAAGTATAGGATTCCATTTCCTTAAAAGTGCCTTCACTATAATAACTAACATTCAAAGGTAATTTGGACAAAGCACGGGATACAAAATCGCGTGACTTAAGATATTCAATCGCTTCGGAGACTCCATTATTGTCGCTCCCACCAGTAAGTGATTGCAGATTTAATAATTTGTTAGGTGAATCTTCAGTCCGTAATTGAATTATTGTAGAAGCCTCGAACACAGGTTGAGTGTAACGCAGGTATACGTAACACATAAAAATGGAGGCGGAAATAAAAAGCAATATCCATATTAAGCTTTTGCGGAGAATCGTAATGAAGAGACCCAATTCAAAGTCCGAACTTATTTTTTGTAAGCGCTCTTTATACTGATCTAAATTTTGCTGCGAATTGGTTACGTCTTGGAGCATGTCAGCAAATCAACTGTAAATTCTTATTGGTGGTTTAAATTGAATAATGCGTAAAAAACAAGCAGTGAACTGATCAGGCTTATTACCGGCGTGATTTCGTTTACAATACTTTGGCTGATTCGTATACGTGGTTCGACATAAATAATGTCATTCGCCTGCAAAACAAGGTTAGCCTGATTTAATCCATTAATTGTAGAAAGATCGATGTGATAAACTTCTGATTTGTCATTAATTCTTCTTATCAATTTTATCTGATATGCTTTGCCATTAGTTGATACACCACCGGCTAATGCTAGTCCTTCTATTAAAGTTGTGTTATTGTGATCAAGAGGAATTACTTTTCCAGCTCCACCCTCACCTGGGAAAACAATAATGCGTTTACTTGTCACTTTAAGCATGATAAATGGTCTTATGTAATACAAGCTGTATTTTTCTTCCAGCATATGCTCAGCTTGTCTGATAGTCAATCCTTTTAGAGCAGTTTTTCCTATAACCGGAAGTTTTGCATTTCCATCAATATCAATTGTATAAGGAACCGATGATTGGTTAACATTCTGGGTAGTAGTTGTAGAATTTGAAGAAGTGACATTGGTTACCTCCGTCAAGCGGAAGCCATCGTTAGAATATAGCCTCATCTCAATAATATCATTGGCTGAAATTTTATATTCAACATTTGCAACAGAGTCTTTCATTTGAGAATACTGGTAATTTCTGGGAGTTTTCAGCATCAGACTCGGATTAAAAAGCCGGCAGCTTGATAACCCTACAATTATCAGTAAAAAAAGGATAATTTTTTTCATTAAATGGATTAGGAATTTGTTCCCTTTAAATTTTGCAAAGACAAAAGTACTTAAAAAAGTTTTAAGTGCTCATTTTCAGGATTCAATATAGCTAACTGAGAAGGGAATGGTACAGTTGACGGATATCATTTACTAATCTGTTGTAATGAAATTTTTCTTTGACAAAATTCCAGCCTGCAGCGCTAAAGCTATTTCTTAGGTCCTGATTGTCAGCAAGTTTGAGTAGGTCGTTGCTAAATTTGCCGATATCGTCAATTGAACAAAGAAAGGCTGTTTTATCACGAAGAACGACGTTTTCGATACCGCCAGTATTAGTCGTGACAATGGGCTTATTCGCTGCCTGGGCTTCAATCAGACTTACAGGTGTGCCTTCATTAAAAGAGGTTAAACATACAATTTCCAGACCGGCAAGAGCCCAATCGACATCTTTGATCCATGAAGTGAATGTTATTGTTGCCTTCGGGATGTTTTGAGCTGAATCTGTATAACTCAGGTTAAGCGCCTTTGCCTGATTAATAATATTTTGTTTTTCTTCTCCGTCTCCAATAATAAATGCCCTGATCTTTTTATTTGTTTTTTGTTCTACAAAATGAATGGCCGACAAAAACATTGCATGATTTTTTATTGGAACTAACCGTCCGATAATGCCTATTGCAATTTCGTCATCATCCAGGTTAAATTGTTTACGAAAGGACAATCGTTTTTGCTCTTTGTTTTCCTGAAATCTGTCGAGGTCAAAACCAAGTGGCACGACTTTTATTTTAGTTGATGATGTAATTTTGTGGATTTCGCAGAGCTCTTCTTTCTGTTTTTCGCTGATGGCAATAATGGCCGAACTACGCTCTGCTAAATAACGCTCTATTGTTTTAAAGACTGCTGTTTTCAGTGGATGAAAATAGCTGTGAAACACATGTCCGTGAAATGTATGTACAACAACAGGTACATTGCAGGAAAATGCGGCAAGGCGACCAACTGTTCCGGCTTTCGCAGCGTGAGTATGAACAATATCCGGCTTAAAATCTTTGATTAGTTTTTTAATTTCCCTGTACGACTCATAATCGTTCACAGGATTGATTGAACGACGCATGGAAGAAATTATAACAGGATCTATTCCGAGTTTTTTTACGATGTAATCTGAGCTTGCTTCAGAATCATCTTTCATTCCGCCTACAAGTAATGTTTCAAATTCAGGAGCAAGGTACTTGGTGAGATATGCGACGTTATAAGTTGGTCCGCCGAGATTAAACCTATTGATAATACGTAAGACTTTAGGCATAAAAATAAATTAGCGCATATACTTTTTCCACCAATACTGAAATACTATCAATCCCCAGATTCTTGCTGCCGAATCTCCCGGATCAGAAGAAAACAGTTGTTCCAACAATTTTTTAATTTCTTCATAATTGAATAATCCCTGTTCCGCAACAAGATCTTCACTTAATAAATCATCTGTAATCATTGATTTCAAATCTGTGCGAAACCATTTTAATAAAGGAACCTCGAATCCGTGTTTGCCGCGATTGAAAAGCTCCTCAGGTAATTCAGATCTGAATGCATCTTTGAGAATAAGCTTCCTTCCCTTATTACTTATTTTATATTCCGAAGGAAGTCCGAATGCAAAATCAACGACGTTATAATCAAGGAACGGCACTCTAACTTCCAGGCTGTTTGCCATAGACATACTATCTACTTTTGCCAGCATATCGTTTTGTAAAACTAAATGCATATCTGTCAGCAAAACAGAATTGAAGTCATCGTTTATGTATTTCAACAAGGATGATTTACGGTTGTTGTACGTTGTATTGTCGATCTTTGTTTTGAAAAGTGCAGAAATTATTTTTTCATCAGCATAACCCGCCCATTTCCAGTAACGTGCCTGTTGACTAAGTCCTGCGCCGGCACTGAGTTTTTCAAGTTGCCTGAATTTATTGCCAAATGCAGAATTACGGGATTTAGGAAGCGCCTTCCAGAGTGGATTTGTAATACCAATGAGCGGAGCAAGCATTTTATTGTTTCGCATTTTCAATTCTGCCGCGTGTTTATTGTAACCGCCAAAAAGTTCATCTGCTCCATCTCCTGATAATGCCACTGTTACATTTTTGCGTGTGTACATACTAAGTATATGCACTGCAAGACCCGAAGAATCTGCAAATGGTTCATCGAGATAATCAAGTACGTTGTAAAGGTTTCCAAACAGGTCTTCATTACTTAAAGAAAATACGGTGTGATCTGTTTTGTGTTTTTTTGCAACCAGCTCTGCATAATGAGTTTCGTCAAACAGAGGTTCGTCTTTATATCCAATCGAAAATGTTTTGAGATGACTAGTGTGCCTTGCAGCAAGAGCAGCAATAACGGAGGAGTCAATCCCGCCACTGAGAAAACAACCAAGCGGAACATCGGCTATCAGTCGTTTTTGAACAGACTCTTCCAGTAATAGTGCTAATTTTTTTTGAGCTGAAATGTAATCGGGACTATATGTCAAGTGTTCCAGATAGGGTATCTGATAGTAGCTTTGTTTTTTTACTTCTCCATTTTTTACAATAACAAAATGACCTGGCTCAACCTTGGAAACATTTTTAAAAATAGAAGCAGGTGCAGGAATGTAATTGAGTTGCAAATAAGTATAAAGTGATTCCGGATCAATTCTACGGGGAATATCAAATGCAAGCAGGGCCTTCATTTCCGAAGCAAACACGAATGTGTTTTCATCCTGGTAAACCAGCAATGGTTTTATTCCGTATCTATCGCGTGCAATAAAAAGATCCTGTGTTTGGTTGTCATAAACGGCAAATGAAAAGAAACCGTTTATCTTTTCGAGACAGGCTGTTCCGTATTCAATATATAAATACAACAATACTTCTGTATCGCTGGAAGAACGAAATTGAATTCCTTTTTTAATTAATGAATCACGATGCTCTTTGAAATTAAAAAATTCTCCATTGAAAATAATTGTGTAGCGTCCGCTGTTGTCGGTAAAAGGCTGGGCTGCTGCATTACTTGTGTCGATAATAGAAAGACGTCGATGACCAAGGGCTACATTATTGTGAATAAAAACTCCCTCTCCGTCGGGTCCGCGCTTTTCAAGGGTTTTAACAGATGCATTTATTTTATGCAACTGCTGTTTGCCTTTTTCGTTGAAGGCTATTATGCCGGTAATGCCGCACATGGGAGGACAAAATTAAACAATTAATAATAGTGCAGGTATCAGCTATTTTGTAATCGCGGACTCCGGATGAGGTACAGCCCTAAAAACGTAATGATACCATTCAATGGCAGAATCAGAAAACCAAATTCATAGCCTCCAAACCATTGTTTCGAATGCTCATTGAGTATGTAACAAATGAGAGGAGCGAGTATACAGATGTATGGACTCCATTTGTCTTTCAAGGAAAACTTTGTGAATAGCCCGAACATAAATAACCCGAGCAGTGGTCCGTAAGTATAACCAGCCGCTTTAAAAAGTTTTTCTACAATGGCGCTGTCGTTAAGGCTTTTAAAAGATACAATCACCAGCAATAACAAAAATGCGAATGAAAGATGAACAGCGTGACGTGTTTTCTTTTTGGATGCTTCATCGGTCCGCTTTTGAAAATTGAGAAAGTCGACACAGACTGATGTAGTGAGCGATGTTAATGCACCATCAGCGCTTGGATAGGCCGCTGAGATAAGTCCAATTACAAAAATAATTCCGGCGAATTGTCCAAGATGATTGAGTGCAATGATGGGGAAAAGATTGTCCGTCTTTGTAGGAATGACAATTCCTTTAGCAGTAGAGTAAAAGTAGAGAACCGCTCCTAAAAGCAGGAAAAGAAAATTGACAAATACTAATACAACACTAAAACTGATCATGTTTTTTTGTGCTTCTTTCAGATTTTTACAGCTCAGATTTTTCTGCATCATTTCCTGGTCAAGGCCAGTCATGGCAACACAAATGAAAATTCCGCTGATAAATTGCTTGAGTGAAGAACGTTTATCGTTCCAGTCGGAAAAAATAATTTTTGAATAATCACTTGCTTTTACGTTTTGCAAAACTTCTGTAAAAGAAATATTGAGCTGTTTGGTAATCAGTATTACGGAAATAACTGCACTCAGCAACATAAAAGTTGTTTGAAGCGTGTCTGTCCATACAATTGTTTTGATCCCACCTTCATATGTGTACAACAGAATGAGTATAATGAAAACCCCAACCGTAATACTAAATGGAACGTGCATGGGAGCAAACACAAAGTCCTGCAGGACATTAACAACAAGAAACATCCGAAATGCCGCGCCAATCGTGCGTGATAAAATAAAAAAGAAAGCTCCTGTTTTGTAGGAATGAAAACCAAAGCGTTGTTCCAGGTAACTATAAATCGATGTAAGGTTGAGCCGGTAATACATCGGCATTAAAACAGTTGCTATAATAATGTACCCAACAAAATATCCGAGCACAACCATCATGTACGAAAACTGCATAGATCCAACAGAGCCGGGTACGGACATAAACGTTACGCCAGATAAGGAAGCGCCGATCATTCCATATGCAACCACATACCAGCGCGAGGATTTATTCCCGATAAAAAACGATTCATTGTTCGCTTTACGCGAAGTAAGCCAGGTAATAAAAAACAGCAGGGCTGAATAAGCCGCAACGCATCCAATGATAAGACCGGGAGTCATAATTCAAAGAAAGCGTAAAATTGCAGCGCTAATTCAGTTTAGGATAGTCGTGTATTAACAGAGTTTTGCACAGAAATCACTAATTAGCCTTTCGGCATCTTGCTCATGTCCATATAAAGTACATTCCATCTGTGTCCGTCAAGGTCTGAAAAACCACTTCCATACATCCAGCCTTGGTTTTCCGAAGGTTTTCCGAAAACAGTGCCGCCTGCTTCAGCAGCTTTTTGCGTCAGTTCATCTACTTCGGCCCTGCTTTCGGCATCAATGGAAATTAATACTTCTGAACCTTGCTTGGTGTCAGCAATTTTTTGCCCGGTAAATTTTTCAAAAACCGGTTCAATAGCAAGCATGATCATGAAGTTTTTACTTCCGACCATTAATCCTGCCATTTCATTGCTGTTGGAAAAGCGCTCTGAAAATTTAAATCCAAGTTTAGTAAAGAATGCACGTGATTTGCTAATATCTTTTACGGGTAAGTTGAGCCAGATGTCTGTTGTCATGGTTAGTTATTTTGAATCGTAAATATAATGATGATGTTTAATATTTAGTTACACTATTTTTATGGTGATGTTTTTTCATCCGTTACATAATTTTCCGGTGTGTTCATTCTTCCACCAATCTGATCGTCCAGAAATCATCTGCTAAATTCGAATCTGTAACGTAAGCATAAGGCAATGTAAAATAGCCTTTCATTCCCCAGCCCGTTCCCCAGGAATTACGGATGATGAACCATTGATTCTTGTCGTCATATCCAACAGCCATTACTGCATGTCCGCCTTCCATTTTATTTTGAGGTTTTGGTAAAGTCACATGACCTGTTTTGGCAACGGAGGGGTCGTACATATTATCATATACGCTGAATCCAAATACAAAAGGATATCCGGCAGCCAGGCAACCTTTGAGCTGCATCAGTGATTGAGTAAGACGCATGTAAGAAACAACCTGGTTGTTCAGCGCAGTTTTATAACAGGCAGGAGTTGGCTTAACTGTAAAATGCATCTGATCATCTGAGTATGGCCATTCTGTTTCCGGACAAACACCCAGTTGGTTTACGCTTTTTATTCCGTCTCTGATTTGGGCGCCGCTGTCGGAACTGACGGTATGTTCCATTGCACGTTCATTATAGTAAATGAAAAGGCGGGATGGAATAAATGCTTTTTTCTTATTCTGTCTGATCTGTTCAAATTCAAATGCAGCGCCGATGGCGTTGGCCGTGCAGCTGCCCAGTTGTCCCTGGTCGTAAACAGGCGGACATTGATTTCTCATATCAAGTGTTGAAGGAAGTTTTGCAATAATGTGTGGCGGTGCTGCATACAGATGATCGCGGTGATCGGGAAGATCAGGGATCCAGCCGGTTTTTTGTTTTGCTGTTTTTGATTTCATAGTTTTTTGTTTTGTTTGGTTTATTAATACGCAGCCCTTAATCGTTCCGGCCTTCACTTACTCTAGAGAGAAAAGGATGCTACAAGCTCAAGTTTTAAATCGCTTCCTCTTTTGCGTGTGGGTAAATAGTTTCTGTCGATTTCGGCAGTGATAGTGAGAAAAAGATCCTGCATAAATAATTTATCATCGAAATACCAGGAGTGACAAAAGGCTTCACCTTTTTTGTCAGGAATGGAATTGTAATAATTTCCGCAATTCACATCCCCGGTTTTCGGACCGGCATCATCTGGTAAACCAACGCGACCTACACGCGGAGAAAATCCTAAACGCTTGGCATTGGAAATAGCAAGTATGGAATCAAAAGGATTAAAATAATTTGTGAAACGCAGGCAATGTGTATATAATGAATTAACACGATCCTGCGCGGGGGAAAGTGATTCACGTGACACATCTCCGGAGACGAACATGATCTGACTGACTGACCAGTTGAAACGTGTGAGGTCAGGAGTAATATCGGCATAAATAAAAGCTTGTCTTACAATATAGGCTCCTGTGGAATGAGCGAGCAAATGAATATTGGCTGTGCAGCCTTTTTGCTGGGCAGATGTCAGAGCAGTGATACAATCGCGGACTAAACTCACCGCTGTCTTATCTGCTCTGTGCCGGTCATCGAGGTACATTAACGCGTTATCGCCGCAGGGCCAGTCGAAACTTAATACTTCTCCTGCATAACCTTGTGCAATCAAACCGTTTTTAATTTTCCGGTGACGATCAAGAATATCAAATTCAGAATCATTATAACCATGTACAAAGACAAGAAGATCTTTAGGATTATTTTTCAGCAGTTCGTTCAGCCAGGTACTGCGTGCAATTGTGCGTTCAGGTGAAATCGAATTTTCCGTTTCATTGATGATGAGAAAACTGGCCGCTGCAGGCTGATCTCCAAAAGTGTTCTGATCTTTTTTCTTACGCAGACTGATTATGAAATCGCTCATTCCCCTAAGTACGCGTATTATTGCTTTCGAAAACTAGGTGTAAATACCTATTACGAGTTACGAATTAAGAATTACGATTTACGAATGTTGAACTATAAAAAGAGTAGCAAGCCAATAATGGTAACAAGAATAAAAATCAGGAACGCCCAAAGATCAGCGGGAATGAAATTTTTGTATTTGTGATAAGCTTCTATTATTATTTTTTTCATTCTTTTTAATCTGGCTTCTGATTCCTAACTCCTTTTTTAAAATAGAAATCCAGCGCCTTCATAAATTCATCATAGATGCCAGGAATGGAAGCAACTATTTCTTCGCCGAAAATGTAATTATCAGTTCCTGAAAAGTCTGTTACTTTTCCGCCTGCCTGTTGGACTATAAAAGCGCCAGCGGCAACATCCCATGGACGAAGTCCATATTCGTAAAAAGCCTCGAAGCGTCCGCAGGCTACATAAGCGAGATCAGTGGCAGCCGAACCGAGTCGGCGGAGTCCATGCGTTTCTTTCATCAGGTATTTGAAAAATTCCATGTACTCATTCAGGCGCTCGTAATTGTAATAAGGAAAACCGGTTGCGATGAGTGAATCTTTTAAACGTGTTGACGGAGTAACGTGAATTTCTTTTTTGTTGCAGAATGCTTTGCTGTTTTCCCAGGCGTAAAAACACTCATTCATGTTGAGTTCATGAACAACACCCATGATAGGAATATTGTCTCTTAGTAAACCTATGCTTATTGCATAACAGGGAATGCCATGAATAAAATTTGTAGTGCCATCAAGGGGATCAATAACCCAATTGTAGGTAGCGCCTTTTTCAGAGGAAGTATTTTCTTCTGCAATAAAACCTGCACCAGGGATTAGTTTACGCAGACCTTCAATTATTTTTTGTTCGGATGTTTTGTCTACGTAGGTTACAAAATCGTTCTTGCCTTTTACCTCAATATCCAGCGATTTAATTTTGTGTTGTTCCCCGCTGATGAATTTGCCAACTTCTGTAGTTAGCTCACAAACCTGCTTACAAACTGAATCAAGAGCGGACATGGTCCATTAATAATATTCGTAGGTGAACTTGTTCATTTCAGGTTCGGCAGTGAATGTATTCTGGTCATTCACTTCAACCAGGTTTCCTTTGCCATCATATTGATAGGAACGTTTATACTCAAGTCTTCCATCTGAATTGTAAAACTCCTCCTTGATAATATTGTTGTTGTCATCGTATTGCGATATTTTTTTAGAAGGGGGCGCATCTTCCGAAGTATAGGTCAGTTCTTTCAGACGGTTACCTTTTATATCATACTGGTATTCGCCTTTGAACAGGAACTTTTTATCGCTGCCAATATTTACTTCAGAAACCAACCGGCCTTTGTCATCATACTCATACGACCATTTTGATGAAACTTTGTAATACGAATTGTATTTTGCTTCTTCAGTTACTTTTCCTTTTTCATTGAATTCGGAAGTGTATCTTGAAAGCACACTTCCATCCGCATCATAAATAACTTCTTCAGTAATATTATTTCTTTGATCATATTTATATGTCCAGCGGTATTTTACCCGTCCTTTCAGATCGTATGTTTTCTTTTCTGTAATATTTCCTTTTTCATCATATGAGTAGGAGTTTTTTGTAAAACTGTTTCCATCCGCATCTAAATTCGCCACTTCCATCACATCGCCTTTTTCGTTGAAGTTCTGGTTCATTTCATCCTCTACTTTATTATTGGTGTAAAAAAATGTCTCTTCTACACGGTTGTTCCATTTATCATAAATGAATTTATTTTTTGAACTGACTGTAACATATGAATAAGTTACATCGTCTGTCTTGCGCCCAAAACTATCATATATATATTGATGTTTGAAGAGTGTACTGCCATCAACGGCAATCTTTTTTTCCTCTACTAATTGATTGGAAGAATTGTATTTGTAAATATGATTGAATGCTACTGTCCCATCTGGTTTGTATTCTGTTTCTTCAGTTGTTTTCCCATTGCTGTATTTGTAGGAAAAAGAAGATTTAAGTGTATTGTTGGCATCAAAAATATTTTTTTTGAATAGCACATTTGCACTCAGGTAAACATAATCGATCATGTGTTGTACCTCGTTTGAAGCATTATATTGGATTTCCTGAACGAGGTTGCTATACTCATACTTGTTTACTTTTCTTGAGTCTGGTTTTCCATTGGTAAAAAATGTTGTGTACTCAGTAACAGCTCCTGATGTATCAAGTTTTGTTGTGCTGTATTTTACTTCTGTACCAAAATCTTTTTTCCATTCGGTAACCGTTTTTACTTTATTCTTTTTCATCCGTTTAAACTGAAGCATAGGATTTTGTGAAAATAATCCCGAAAAAGAAAAAGCAAGCAGCAGGATGCTTACAAGTGTTAATTTTATTTTAGTCATTTTGTATATGTTTCTTTCTAAACCACCATATTCCCATGATGCCGGTAATAATTAGTGCCGATGAAATAAGCTCAGCCTGTGTTATTCCGGTGCCAAATATATGATATTGCGTGTTGATACGAATTTTTTCAATTAAAAAACGCTCTATTCCGTTCATAACCAGATATATGCAGAATAAAACGCCCGGGGCGTTTATTTTTTTTCTGAGATTCCATATTATAAAAAATAGGGCAATGCAAATAATGGCTTCATACAAAGGGGTTGGAAATACAGGGTTTTTAAGAGAAAAGCAATAGGGTCCATCGCATCCCGGAATCGGATTGTTCATTTGTTCTTTCAATACATTGTGAGGATACGTGTAACTCCAGCACCAATCTGGCAGAAAGCTCATCCAGCCTGGCTTTGGAGCAAGGTTGTCAATTCCCCAGTCGCCATCACCTGCAACATGACAACCAATGCGGCCCACTCCATAAGCCAGCATTAATCCCGGTGCACAGGCATCAATAAGCGGTTTGATAGTAATATTATTTTTGTGCGCATAATAAATCACAGCAATTGAACCGCAGATAAGTCCGCCGTACATTGTCAAACCACTGAATGACAGTAAAGCATCAACCGGATCTTTAATAAATAAATCCCAATTCTCGAGATTGTGAAATATTTTTGCACCAAGCAAACCGGCAATGGCGGCAATAGTGGTCATACTTCCTACATGTTCGTAAGGATGAATGCTGATTAGTTCTGATTGAGGTTCTGTTGTTTTTATTTTTTGAGCTTCCCTGTATTTCATAAACAGAAATATGGCCGCCACCAGGATCCCTCCAAATAAATTTCCTTCGGTGGATAAAATATATCCTTGTGTGTTCTCTGTAAATTTATTGAAGTTGATTATGATGAAAATGAGTTTATAACCAAGTAGAAATCCCAGTAAAGCAGAAATGAAATAATCGCTAACCGTAGTTTTTTTATTCTGAATGATTTTTTTCTCTGAAGGAGAAACAAGGCCATCTGCTTCTTTACGCTTTAACTCTTTTGCGAATAACCACGCACAGAGTAAAAAGGCCATGGCGACAAAAAAGCCAAACGTCTGGAATATTTTCAGAAAGCCAATTTGTATTCCGAAGAGATCTTTAAAAGCGTAATATAAATTCGGATACATAGGCTGGATTTACGAATTATGAATTTTCTAATGTAAAAACCGGATTGATATCAGACTGTAAAGTATCTGTTATTTCTCCATTAATAACTCCGTCACTTCCGATGGAATTAAGTTTTACGGTTAACAATTGATTCCAGAGTTTATCATTATCAGGTACCTGGACTTTTACATAATTGGAAGTAAACCCATAGCGAACCCCATTTTTACTTTCATGTTCAAATAAAACCAGCTGTTCGGATCCAATATTTTCCTCGTAAAATTTTCGCAGCTTTTTTTCGGATAAGATCCGTAGCATTTTATTTCTTTTTTTACGTTCAGCGATGGGAACAATGCCTTCCAGTTTTATTGCATCTGTATTGTCGCGTTCTGAATAAGTGAATACATGCAGGTACGAAATGTTTAGCTCATTCAGGAAATTATAAGTCTCTAAAAAATCAGCATCCGTTTCACCGGGGAAACCTACGATCACATCCACACCGATACAGCAATGAGGCATGAGCATTTTTATTTTATTTACTCTGTCAACATACAGTTCGCGCATATAACGCCTGCGCATCAGCTTCAGTAATTTATTGCTGCCCGATTGAAGTGGAATATGAAAATGTGGAACAAAACGTTTGGATGTAGCAACAAATTCAATTATTTCGTCCTTCAGCAGATTGGGCTCAATAGAAGAAATCCGGAAACGTTCAATGCTGTCTATTTTATCCAGTTCCTGTACTAGTTCAAAAAAAGTTTCTTTACGGGTTGCTTCCTGATTTTTTAAATGCAAACCAAAATCACCGATATTCACTCCGGTTAAAACAATTTCTTTAACGCCTTGTTCTGCTATTTTTTTTGCGTTATTAATTACATTTTCAATAGTATCACTACGACTGGCACCTCGTGCAAGAGGGATTGTGCAATACGAACACGTATAATCGCAGCCATCCTGGACTTTTAAAAAAGTACGTGTACGGTTTCCAAATGAATAAGCATCAACGAAATCATTTGCATCGCTTACTTCACAGGAATGAATTTCCGCATGTTCTTTTTTCTGCAGATCATCCAGGTAATTGACTAGTTTGAATTTTTCAGTTGCACCAAGCACCAGGTCAACGCCTTCAATTGCTGCAATTTCAGATGGCTTCAATTGTGCATAACATCCAACAATAGCGATAAATGCATCAGGAGAATTCTTAAGTGCATTTTTAACAATGAGCCTGCATTCTTTGTCTGCATTTTCTGTTACCGAGCAGGTATTGATTACATAAATATCTGCTACAGTATTAAATTCAACTTCTGTATATCCGTTTGTTTTAAATGTGCGTGCAATAGCCGAGGTTTCGGAGTAATTTAATTTACAACCGAGCGTATGAAATGCGACTGTTTTGCTTATGTTCATTCGGCTGCAAATGTAAGAAAAATAGGCGACAGGTCAGAGGGGTAAATAGAGGTCACTGCATATTATACCATCTTGCGTTTCAAAAGTAGTCCAAATAAAAAGGTTTGAAACGCTAGATGGTGTTACACCCTCCGGGTACAAGTGCCACGCGTGGGCAGCTTTGGACAATTACATAAGTGCAAGCGGTATTAAAGTTGCAGCGTACAAACCACAGGATAATGATCAGATAATTTTTCAGGGATTACATTAAAGCCATAGCTTTTTATTGAAGTGCTATGAAAGATATAATCTATTCTTAAAAAGGGAATTTTTCCTGCAAATGTTATTCCAAAACCGGCACCACTTTCTTTAAAGGCATCGACCAGATATCTTGAAAAACTATGATATACATAGGAGGCTGGAATATCATTCAAATCTCCGCACACAATTGTTTTATATCTGCATTTTCTGATATGTTCAGTTACAAGTTCCGCCTGAGGTATCCTTGTTTTAAGCGCAAATGACAAAAGTTTATATGTGCTTGTAATATCATTTTCATAAACCTCTTTTGTCTCAAAACGGATCTTGGGGTCAGCATAAACAATATTGGAAAGACGGACAGACTGTAAATGAATATTATAAACGCGTACTGTATCATTGTTTATTTTCAGATCCGTATAAATGCAGGTATTTTTCCGGTCAGATGGGAGATCAATCTCTCCTTTGTTTATTATCGGATACTTTGAAAATGTGGCAATACCAAAATGGTAGTTTTCTAATACCGTATTGGTATATGCAACGTGATGATTTTTGGCTTCCTGAATCTGTAATAAAGTATCCATTGTATTAAAGCTATGAATATCGTCAGCATAAAAATCCTGGAAACAGATTATAGCTGGAGATTCATCACGGATCAGATCAAACATTTTATTCCGGGATGTTACATTATAAGGACGATTATATAAATCAAATTCACGAACGTTGTAACACATTACTTTTATATTGTTGCCGGAAGGGGCAATACTGTTTTTGAAATTAAAACTCCAGTAATTTATCAGTAAAAACCAGCCTGTCAGGATAGCAATGAATGAAATCAGAAATCTTTTTTTCCAGAGAATAAGCCAATAAACAACAAATACTAAATTGATCACAACAAGCACAGGATAGGCCAAACCAAAGAATGCAATAAATGTGAAATTTTCAGGACTGACAAACGGAGCTAAATAAGAAATCAGCAGACAGGATACTGCCAAGTAGTTTAGCCAGAGAATAATTTTGTTAAAGTTCAAAGTCTAAAGTTTGAAAGTCCAAAGTTAAAACTAAAACTGTGTACTCAATTTTGGACTTTGGACTTTCCAACTTTGAACTATTTATTCCCCTGCTTAAATAAAAACTCTTTCTCGTCTTTACTTAAACTGTCATATCCCGATTTGGAAATTTTGTCAAGGATCTCGTCAATGCGTTTTTGTGCGGCACGTTTGTTGGCGTTGTAGTCTTCGTCTTTTATTGGTCTTTTATACGTGACCTTCATATTGGATTTTGGCTTAAACAGATTTTGTATCCAGCTAATAATTGCATTGACCGGTTTGCCTAGATCAGTTCCTTTTTTGTACTGCATTATAAAAATATACCCGAATAAAGCACCTCCTATATGCGCCACTTTTCCACCTGTATTATTATAGAAATCGATCAGCGTGGTGAGGATAAATGAAACCAACGCTACATATTTTAATTTTACTTCTCCGAAAAACATCAGGTGCAGAATATAATCCGGAATTAAAAATGCCAGGGCTACAACAATCGCCATTACACCCGCTGAAGAACCGATAAGTGGCATTCCAGCAAATGTCCCGGGAAATAAAATACCGCATAATAAAAACAAAAGTCCTCCTGAAATTCCGCCTAATAAATAGGTACTGATGAGCTGTTTGCTGCCGATGAACTCCACAAATAATTGCCCCATCCAGTATAGCCAAAGCATATTAAACAGGATGTGAAATACATCGTTGTGAAAAAACATATACGTGATGATGGTCCAGAAATGTGAAAGAAAATAAGTGAGCACAGGTACCAATCCGAAAGTTTCGTAGATAAAATTACCGGTGCTGCCAGATAATTTTGAAATGGCAATAAATACATTGGCGACAATAAATACAGCAACGTTAATGATGATAAGTTTCATCAGTCCGTTGTTCTTGCCGCGGAAAGTGTTTTTTATGTCTTCAGTGATAGACATTTCAATTTGCGATTTGCGAATTACGAATGATGTGTAATGAATTCCTACCAGATTTCTTAATAAAAATGTTGTCTGTCATTTCTTTTCCAGTACATGATCATTATGAAACCAAAAAGCATGCCACCCAAATGGGCGAAATGAGCTACATTATCAGCCGGATTATTCTGAATACCTGAAAACAATTCAATCGCTCCATAAATGATCACAAAATATTTGGCTTTGATGGGGATTGCAAAATAAACATAGAGTAATGTATTCGGGAATAACATGCCGAATGCAAGCAATACGCCAAAAACGGAGCCAGAGGCCCCTACAATTACAGGGGCATTCAGCAATTCCTGCTTGTAGTAATTCATGAATTCCAGCGAAGAGCTGAGCATTCCGCTTTTGTTGCCAGCGGTTTCCATGCCATTATAATTGGTAATAAGCTCCTTCATGCGGTCCTGCATATCAGCAGAAACTACTTTCAGATGTTCGGATTCAAAAAAAGCCTCGAATTGTTTTAAATCCGGATTACTGATGTAATCATTGATCAGAACCATTGTGGGATGTATCTGAAAATAAAAGATAATATAATGAGTCAACGCAGCACCAAGGCCTGTCACGAGGTAAAAAGTAAGAAATCGTTTAGGGCCCCAGAAGTTTTCAAGTACAGAACCGAACATCCATAAAGCAAACATGTTAGAGAGCAAGTGGAAAAAATCGCCATGCATAAACATATATGTAATAAACTGCCATGGACGAAATTTGTCAGCAAGAACATAATGCAAACCAAATGTTTCGCTTAGTTCATATCCGAATGAATTGCGTAAAACGAATTGTGCGAATAAAAAAATGATATTTATGATAAGTATATTCTTTATCACCGGAGGTAATATCTGAAAACTCGATGGTCTGTATTGCTGGTAACTCATATTAATCTATAATCTTTGGTCCAGAGTCATTAGCTCTGAAAATTCAATTCATTTTTTAAATAATCGCTCTAGATCTCCAAGAGCAAGTGTAGTGACAATAGTTTTGCCAGCAGGTGATGTATACGGAACAGAGCAGGCAAACAGGCGGTCAATGAGATTGCGCATCTCACTCTGCGACAAATTTTTCCCTGCTTTTACAGCTGCATTTTTTGCCATTGATTTCGCAATGTTATCACGCTTATCCAGTTTTACTTCACTCAAATTCTGTTTATATGTTTCCAGCAAACCTTCCAGCAACTGTGCGCTGTCGCTATTGGTTACATCCGCAGGTACTCCGTTTATAACGAATGTGTTTTTCCCGAATTCACTGATATCAAAACCTACACCCTGAATTTCTTCATGCAATTCTTTCACCAGTTCTGCATCGCTGCTGCTTAACTCAATGGTAGAAGGAAATAATTCCTGTTGTGATGAAGCTTTGTGATTTTCAATACTGTTTAAATATTGCTCATATAAAATCCGTTCATGCGCTCCCTGCTGGTCAATAAGCATCAGTCCGGATTTGATCGGTGATAAAATATATTTTCCATGCAATTGAAATACCTGTTTTTCTTCTTCAACATCAACTGCCTTCTTCTGTTCTTCTGCAATCGATTTTTGCTGATCCTGTTGAACGGCTTCTGTCTTCAAAGACTCATACATTTTTTCCCAATTAGCCTTATTCGACATATTGAGAACAGAATCATTCTTTTTATAGGAAGAGGTTGAAGAATTCTGATTTGTTTTGAATGGATTGTAATCAGGGTTAACTTTTATAGTTGGTTCAGGAATAAACGCTTTGTCGGATTTGAGTGGAATGTTTGCAAAACTCATCTCCTGTTCAAAATCCAGGGTAGGAGTAAGGTTGTATTTTCCCAATGAAAGTTTTACACTCGAACGAAGAATAGCATAGATGGAACGTTCATCCTCAAATTTAATTTCAGTTTTTGTCGGATGAATATTTATATCAATTGTCTTCGGATCCACATCCATCATAATGAAGTAAGAGGGAAAGCTGTCTTTAGACAACAATTGCTCATAAGCCACTTGAATAGCATGATTCAGGTAAGCGCTTTTAATGAATCGTTGATTTATAAAGAAATATTGTTCGCCTCTTGTCTTTCGCGCATGCTCAGGCTTCCCAATGTAACCGGCTAAATTGAGAATGTTGGTCTCCTGCTCAATTGGTACCAGGCGTTCATTATAATTGGGGCCAAACAAACCAATAATGCGCTGCTTCAATGAACCTTTTTCCAATTGAAAAACTGGCTGGTTGTTATGATGCAACGAAAATGCAATATCAGGATGAGGTATAGCCACGCGTTCAAACTCTTCCAGTATATGACGGAATTCGACCTGGTCAGATTTTAAAAAATTACGCCGTGCCGGTACATTATAGAATAAATTTTTAATGGAAAATGTAGTGCCGACGGAACAGCTGCAGGGGTTCTGGGATTTTACCTCGCTTCCTTCTATTTCAATGGTTGTACCGACTTCATTTTCAGCCTTACGTGTTTTCAGCTCAACCTGCGCTATTGCCGCTATGGATGCCAATGCTTCTCCCCTGAAACCCTTACTGCGTATATTAAACAAGTCATCAGCCTTGGTGATTTTAGAAGTAGCATGACGCTCAAAGCTCATTCTCGCATCGGTCTCACTCATCCCGCTTCCATTGTCAATAACCTGGATCAGGGTTTTGCCGGCATCTTTAACAATCAGCTTAATATCGCTGGCACCCGCATCCACTGCATTTTCCAGCAACTCCTTTACAGCTGAGGCCGGGCGCTGAATAACCTCGCCGGCAGCAATCTGGTTGGCAACTGAATCGGGTAAAAGTTGAATTATATCGGGCATTCGTTGTTTATGGTAAAACTGAAATTGTAAAAGCAGACAAGTTAACAGTATACAGAGTCGACATATCTCGTCTATTGTTCACTGTCTACTACCGGCTTAAAAACGCATTTACAAAAGTAATGATAAATGTAATTACGCGGGAGATAATTCCAATTCACATATTCACGTTGATAAGTCGGGTTTGGTCGGGTAATTGCATAGGTCACAATTAGATAATTTTAGGGGATGATGATGAAGGGAAAATTTCAGTATTCTGTCGCATTGATTTTTTCAACGATTTTGCTTGTCGTTTCTGCCTTTAAATCCGGAGAAGATCATTCCACGCCTTTCTATTCATTAACAAATACACATTGGGCCGATTCTGTTTTTCAGACCTTGAGCCCGGATGAACGTATAGCCCAGCTTTTTATGGTTGCAGCTTATTCCAACAAGGATAAAAAACATGTAAATGAAATAAAAAAACTGGTTAAGGAATACAAAATAGGTGGATTGATATTTTTCCAGGGAGGCCCCGTGCGCGAAGCCCGGCTTACCAATGAATACCAGAAAATTTCAAAAGTACCATTGCTGATTTCAATTGACGGGGAATGGGGATTGGCCATGCGCCTTGATAGTACAACGCAGTTTCCGAGACAAATGTCATTGGGTGCAATACAGAACGACTCTATTATTTACAGGATGGGGGCTGAAATAGCCCGTCAATGCCGGCGTATAGGTATACAGGTAAATCTTGCGCCCGTGGTGGATGTGAATAGCAATCCATTGAACCCTGTGATCAGTAACCGTTCTTTCGGGGAGGATAAATATAAAGTCGCGGATAAAGCCCTGATGTATATGAAAGGCATGCAGGATAATGGTGTAATGGCCAATGCAAAACATTTCCCCGGTCATGGTGATACGGACAGTGACTCACACAAAACATTACCAACCATAAAACACTCCAAAGAAGTATTGGATACACTTGATCTTTATCCTTTCAAACAATTAATGGCAAAGGGATTGGGAAGTTTGATGGTGGCGCATTTATTTATTCCTTCATTGGATACAACAAAAAATACAGCATCTACACTTTCAAAAAATATAGTGACTGGTTTACTTAAAAACGAATTGAAATTCAACGGACTTATTTTTACAGATGCCTTGAATATGAAAGGCGTAAGCAAATTTTATCCTCCGGGTGTGGTGGATGTAAAAGCACTGCTGGCAGGTAATGATGTGTTATTGTTCGCAGAGGACGTTCCGACCGGAATCAAAGAAATCAAGAAAGCTATTGCAGCCGGTGATATTACCCAGGACGAAATTGACTTACGCTGTAAAAAGATATTGCGCGCTAAACAATGGTGCGGATTAGATCATTATCAGTCAATTGAATTAAAGCATTTATACAAAGACCTGAATACACCTGAAGCAGATCTGATCAACCGAAAACTTGTTGAAGCTTCTCTGACCGTATTGCAGAATAAAAACAATTTACTTCCGCTTCAAAAGCTGGACACACTTAAAATTGCATCACTTTCTTTAGGTTATAAAGAGGTAAATGGCTTCCAGGATATGCTTGGGGTTTATGCACCAGTAACTCATTTTGGACTCGACCGCACCGCACGTCCTTCCGAGTGTGATTCCGTAATCAGTAAGTTGAAAGGATATAATCTTGTGATCATTGATGTAAACAACACAAATAATTCACCAGCTAAAAATTTCGGATTTACTGATCAGTCGCAGCGGATTTTGTCAGCTATAATCAGGCAAAATAAAACAATCATAAATATTCCTGCTAATCCATATATTCTTGCGAAGATCGATAGTTTACAAAACGCAGATGCTGTTTTGCTATCCTATGAAGACAATGATCTCACGCAAAGTCTGTCTGCGCAATTAATTTTTGGTGCGATCAGTGCAAATGGAAAACTTCCCGTTACGGCTTCTTCTAACTTTAAAGCAGGTATGGGTGTTGATGTAAAAAGTATTGGCCGTTTTAAATACACCATTCCAGAAGAACTCGGTTTGACCAGTACGGATTTTGATGGCATTGACAGCATAGCAAAAGAAGGCATAAAGGAAAAAGCTTATCCCGGATGTGAGATCCTGGTTGCGAAAGACGGGAAAGTAATTTATCAGAAATCATTCGGTCACCACACTTATGAAAATAAGCGCAAAGTAATCAATACAGATATTTACGACTTAGCCTCAGTGACTAAAATTTCCGCCTCAACACCTTCAGTCATGAGGTTGGTCGGAGAAAAACAGATCAGCCTGGATGAGCAGCTGGGCACCTATTTGCCAGAGCTCAAAGGGACAAATAAGGAACATATGATCATTCGCGAAATGATGACACACCAGGCTGGGTTGCGCGATTGGATTCCGTTTTGGATGCACACTGTGAAAAAAGGACAGTACCGTCCTGGCATTTACAGTAAAATTGAAACAGATTCTTTTCCGTTGCGTGTTGCAGACAATCTATTTATCCGCAAAGATTATGTAGATACCATTTATAAAGAGATCGCTGTTTCAGAAGTGAAAGAAGTTGGAAAATACAAGTACAGCGATCTTGGTTATTATTATCTCAAAAAAATCATTGAGCTAAAAACAGGTTTGCCTTTGAATGAATATGTTGCTAAAACTTTTTATAATCCGCTTGGATTATCAACGATGGGATATAGGCCGCGTGAACGTTTTGGTCTCGACCGGATTCCGCCGACTGAATATGATGTAAAATTCAGGAAACAATTAATTCATGGAGATGTGCACGACCAGGGAGCAGCAATGCTTGGTGGAGTAGGCGGCCACGCCGGATTATTTTCTGATGCCAATGATCTGGCCGTATTGATGCAGATGTATATGCAGAAGGGAGAGTACGCTGGTGTACGCTACATAGATTCCGCTGTGGTAAATGAGTGTACCCGTTGTCAGTATTGCAAGGATAACCGCCGAGGCGTTGGTTTTGATAAGCCCGAAACAGATGATAAAAAAGAAAGTCCGGTTTGCGATTGCGTTTCCTATTTAAGTTATGGACATACGGGTTTTACGGGGACAATTACCTGGGCAGATCCTGCTAAAAATCTTATCTATGTTTTTCTCTCTAACCGGGTTTACCCGGATGCAGATATAAACAAGCTCGCCAAAAAAGGAATCCGGAGTAAGATCCAGGAAGTAATTTATAAGGCAATAAAATAATAATTACCCTTGTACGTCTTATCTGCAAAAGAGAGTTCCTTTTTTGTAAATTTAAGGTATGAAATAATGGTATTCCTTTTAATCTATTAAAAAGAATACCATGTATTCCCTGCCTGCCGGCAGACAGGCATCTGGCAATTAAAATTCTAAATTTTTACAGATGAAAATAGGTATTGTTTGTTACCCGACTTTTGGCGGGAGTGGTGTTGTAGCTACAGAGCTTGGTATTGCGCTTGCCCGTAAAGGACATAAAGTCCATTTCATTACCTATAGTCAGCCTGTGCGGCTGGATACCTATTCCGAAAATATTTTTTATCACGAAGTACGTGTTTCCGATTATCCTTTATTTGATTACCAGCCTTATGAATTGGTATTGTCGAGTATGCTGGTAAATGTAGTGAAGTATGAAAAATTGGATCTGCTGCATGTGCATTACGCAATCCCGCATGCATCTGCCGCGTATATGGCAAAGCAAATTCTTGCTTCGCAGGGGATAGATATTCCGTTTATTACAACACTTCACGGAACGGATATTACGCTTGTTGGTAAAGATAAATCCTTTGAACCTGTCATCACATTTGCGATCAATCAGAGTGATGCCGTGACTGCAGTTTCAGAAAGTCTTAAGCAGGACACCTATAAAAACTTTGATATAAAAAAGGACATCCATGTTATTCCCAATTTCATTAACCTGGATGAGTATAAGCATGGAAATATAATGTGCCAGCGTAAAACCTATGCGCCTTATGGTGAAAAGGTTTTGATCCACATTTCCAATTTCAGAAAAGTAAAAAGGGTGGAAGATGTACTGCGGGTATTTGATAAGATCCGGAAAAAAATTCCATCCAAATTAATTCTTATAGGCGACGGCCCTGAGCGTGGAAATATTGAACGTTTGTGCCGTGAACTGGATACCTGCGGTGATATTCGTTCGCTTGGTAAAGTCACAAGCCCCGAAAAAATATTACCAATAGCTGATTTATTTTTACTGACTTCTGAAACGGAAAGTTTTGGTTTGTCCGCGCTTGAAGCTATGGCTGCCAAAGTCCCTGTTATATCAAGCAACACCGGCGGAATACCAGAAGTGAACAAGCAAGGCTATTCCGGTTATTTAAGCAATGTTGGTGATATAGATGATATGGCAAAGAATGCCATTTCGCTTCTGGAGAATGATGCCCAATTGGAGCAGTTCAGAAAAAACGCATATGAACAGGCAAAGAAATTCGAACTGTCAAAGATATTGCCGATGTACGAAAAGTTATATGAGTTGGTGGTCAAGAAGAAGGAAATAGCGATAAATGGATGACCATTTTCTTAATCACTCTTCGACTGCGCTCAGGGTTCAATAAAATCGTCAATCGTAATTCTTCATCCCCATTCTTTATTTGTCAATTATCATTCGTCACTCGCCAATCGTAATTCTTCATTCGCCTCATCCTCCCGCTTTTTTCGCTTTGTAATCCATGTCAGTCAATAGTTTCAGTACTTTCTCCCTGTGATCACCCTGGATCAATATTTCTCCGTCTTTCACTGAACCGCCACCACCACATTTTTGTTTAAGTGTTTTTCCCAATTGTTCAAGCGCGTCTTCCGGGCCAATAAAATCAGAAATTCTCGTAACAATTTTTCCTCCGCCTTTGCGGTCTAAATAAATCCGCAGATCCTGTTGTCTTGGTGAAAGGGCTTCTCCTTCGCTGGAGTCGTTCTCGCTATTATTGAAATCAGGATTCGTTGAATACACAAATCCGCTGTTGTTATTTTTCTTAGCACTCATGCCAGTAAACTATTTTATCAATCCTGTAATTTGTAAATAAGTGTAGTCTGGTTTTGATTATTTTCAGGATTCAGTGTGTACATAATCTTATCCACAAAACCGGGCTCAATGGTTGCTTCGAACCTGATTTTTGGGTAATATTTTTGAAGACTGTCAACACGCGCATCCAGTTTGTCATCGCTCCAGAAAATAACGTAATTCGGTTGGTGTTCATGCGGTAAGTCCTTAATCCGGTTGTACAGCTCAGTGGCATTATGGGTACGTGTGATTCCAAATACTCCCCAGGCGGTGCCCTGGAATTTTCGAAGATAAAAAAGCGGGGGCATTATGATGTTGTCATTCTTGTAATCATCAATAATCAGGTAACGGGCATCTCCTTTATCGTGAAGGTAAGTCATGGCTTCCACGCGGTTCCGTTTGGAATAGGCTGTAGACATGGCAATAAGCGGAGCAATATTCAGCACCCAGAAAAAGATCCAGCAATTGCGCAATAATTTTTCATGGTTTTTCCAGTAGTTTGAATTGGCAACAAATTCACTCCAGCCAATGCAGCCCAACATAATAAAGAAGGGAATGAAAGGGAAAATAAAGCGTTCTTGTTTATTTGGGAAAGAGGAGTGGAATACAAAAAATAAAAAGGAGGGCAGAAAAAGGATGAGTTGTTTTCTGAAATTTCTGAAATAACCCAACCACAAAAATAACCCGATGGGAGGTAAAATAATTCCACTCACCAGCAGCGGGTAGGTTTCCCAGCCGTGCGTAATATAGTCATATGGATGCGTTGCGTTATAATGAACATATTCCATAAACTCGCCGAGTGGCTGTTTCCAGATAATGTAGTCTGTGAGACCCTGCATTAAAGCGATCATCAAAGCGACACCAAATCCATAGGCAATTGCCCCCAGCCATTTACGTTCAAGCAGCAATACAAGTCCGATACCAAGTAAAAATAAAGTACTCTGAAACCGGATGGAGAAAGCAATTCCGGCAACCATGCCAGATAAAAGATAAACGGATAATTTCCTTTTCTCATCATTCTGAATAATCATCCAGGTTGCATACATGAGGAACGGAACGCATACGACTTCCACAAAGTTGTGTACGCTGAATAAAGGCATGAACCATAGCAGAGCCAGCATTAAGCCTGCAATACGCGCTACTTTTTTTCCTGAATAATATTCTGTTATTTTATAGCCGTAATACACAATGAGCAATGAAAATGCTGCATGTAGAAAGCGAACGATATACATTTTTATTTGTGGATCAACAATGCCAACTCCCTCAAGTCCTCTGAATAGAATATACTGAAGCCCTGGATAAAATAAACTATGCCCGCTCGGGCCAGTCGCTGTTGAATTTCCAAAAGGCAGCCAGTTATCCCATCCATAGCATTTATCAACCCACTGCTGCGCAATTTCAATCACAAGGAAATGATCATCGTGCATGCCATATCCTTTGGAAAAGATTGCAGCCAATAATCTGAAGAAAATGGCAGAAACCATTATTAATGTAAGTGGACGTTCGTCCCAATGTTTTTTTAGAGTCTGGAGCATGATTGGAAATTAGACAACGAAGATAAAGAAATAGCTCTGTTTTTTTTGCAAAAAAAAAGCCGGTTCAATTTTCGAACCGGCTTTTTTCAAAGAAAATTAATTATTGTTTTGTGTACGTAGCGTAACCTGTTGCTGTTCCGCCACCAGTAACATTTTGATCAGTGTATGTAATTTTGAAACCTGTTGTAGTTTTTACTCCAGTACCACCAAATGTATGCGTTTCAGAAAGAGAACCAATTGAGGTTGCAGTTTGTGAAGGAATAGTGAAATTAGTTGGAGGTGTACCAGGTGTAGCGTTCGCATAAATGCCTGAATTGCCAGAGTAATTAGCGAATAAACTAAACATGATCTTGTCGTTAATTGTGGTTGATGATGTTACAACCTGATTGTAAGTATAGATTGTTGAAGCATCAATAGAATCCTTCACGCTGAAAGTGCCTTCAAAAACGTACGCATCGTTTCTCACAATAACGGTTCTTGTAGCAGTTCCCACATTTCCTGCAGCATCTGTCGCAGTATATGTCAGGGTATAATTGCCAGTAAGATCCTTGTTAACAGTTCCTGAAACGGTAATTTTTGAAGTCAGGTCACCATCTGTATCATCAGTAGCTGTTGCTCCAGGATCAGTGTAGGTAGCATTGAGTGAGCTGTATACTGTGGTTCCACCTGTTACGGTAATTACAGGAGCAGTCGTGTCATTTTTTTTGCAACTTGTAAATAACAAAACGCAACTTACAAAAGTAGCTGTTGCAGCAGTGTAGATAAATTTTTTCATGGCTTTTTTAAATTAATAGTTTAGTTTGATAGGCTGCTAAAATAGTCTTTTTTAAGAAACGTCATATAAAATTAAGATGAACATATAGATAAAAAAGCTGAAATTTAAAGAGCAATGCGCTTGATACAGAAGTAAGTATAAAATTTGTGAGTTATTGGATTAATAACTAATTTCGGGACCTAAATCGTACTAAAACAAGAACTTAAAATGAAAAAACTACTGACTATCGCGGCTTTTGCGGGAATGTTCACTTTCGTAGCCTGCGGACCAAGCGCTGAAGAAAAAGCAGCTGCTGAAAAAAAGAAACAGGATTCTATTGCTACTGCAATGAAAGATCAAAAAATGAAAGATTCAATGGCACAGGTTGATGCTGTAGCTAAAGCAAAGGCTGAAGAGGATGCTAAAATGGCAGCTGAAAAAGCAAAACAGGATTCAATTGCTAAGGCAGAAGAAGGAAAAAAAGGAAAAGGCGCTGCTAAACCAGCAACCAAGGAAGAAAAGAAAGCCGTTGAAGATAAAAAAGCAACAAGAGGAAGAGGATAATATCCTTTCATATTTATAATTCAAAATAGGGATTCCGTTCATCGGAATCCCTACTTTTTTGTTAGCAGCCCATAAATCATTAAAATTTGCTTATAAACCCCTCAGGGGGAGTTTTTTTGCTAATGTCTTTAATTATTCAAAAAAGTGCGTATATTTGCCGCCGGTTAACCAAAAAACAATTAAACCAGATGAAAAAAGTAGTTACGTTAGTTGCATTTGCAGGAATGTTAGCATTCGTTGCATGTGGTCCAAGCGCTGAAGAAAAAGCAGCAATGGAAAAAAAGAAGCAAGATTCTATTGCAATGGTAGAAAAAGCTAAATCTGATTCAGTTGCTGCTGCACAAGCTGCAATGGAAAAAGCTAAGCAAGATTCTATTGCTAAAGTAATGGAAACTGCTAAAGCTGATTCTATTGCTAAAGCTGAAGAAGCTGGCAAAAAAGGCGGAAAGAAAAAATAATTTTCTTTCACACTTGTTAAAATCCCGTCCGAGCAATCGAGATGGGATTTTTTATTGCTATTTTTCAGAAAATCAGGCTTATGAACATTGGAGTATTGAAAATTATTCTGTGTTTGTTAACATTAGCTATTGGTATATGTCTAAATTTGCAACCAACTAAACCAAAAACACAAACAAGAAAATGAAAAAATCCCTAACTATCGTATCTCTTGCAGCATTGTTCGCTGTAGTTGCCTGTGGCCCTAGCGCTGAAGAAAAAGCTGCAATGGAAAAGAAAAAACAGGATTCAATTGCAATGGTAGAAAAAGCTAAATCTGATTCAGTTGCTGCTGCACAAGCTGCTTCAATGGAAAAGATGAAACAAGATTCTATCGCTGCTGCAACTGCAAAAGCTGAAGCTGCTGCTAAAGAAGAAGAATCGAAAAAAGGAAAAGGCGGAAAAAAGAAATAATTTCGCTTTCGGATTAATAAAAATCCTCTGTGACTTTAGGTTGCAGGGGATTTTTTATTCCCTTATTTTAGAAACAGCACAATTGCCGGCGCAACCTTTTACACACTGTTTTTTTTCTGTAAGAAATATAACTTCTGTTGAATAAGTAAAACAAGGCTCCGGCAAAAATCAGATAAACCATTATTTGCTGTATGTTCATGGGTACAAAGTTAGTACTTTTAGGAGCTAAACCGCATACCATTTATACCATCTGCGTTTCAAAATAGGAGTCCAATAAAAAGGTTTGAAACGATAGATGGTATTATGCCACGCGTAGGTAGCTTTGACTCCTGCATAAGTGAAAGCGGTATTAATAGGTATTTAAGGCATGATAACATCCACAACACCTCTTTTGTTTGATCGTAAAACGCATTCTGATCAAACACTTTTAGCTCTCTACAAAGGCATTTTAAAACCAAGAATGATAGAGGATAAAATGCTGATTCTCCTTCGTCAGGGTAAAATTGCCAAATGGTTTTCCGGAATCGGACAGGAGGCCGGTTCTGTCGGCATTACTATGGCAATGGATAAGAGTGAATATATTCTGCCTATGCACCGTAATCTGGGTGTTTTCACCTCGCGTAATATTCCACTGAACCGCTTGTTTTCCCAATTCCAGGGAAAGCCAGGAGGGTTTACCAAAGGACGCGATCGTTCTTTTCATTTTGGTACGCAGGAATACAAAATCATTGGAATGATCTCTCATCTCGGACCGCAAATGGGAATCGCAGATGGGATAGCACTCGCAAATGTTTTGAAACAAAGTCATAAAGCGACAGTCGTTTTTACAGGTGATGGCGGAGCAAGCGAGGGCGATTTTCATGAAAGTATAAATGTGGCAGCTGTTTGGGACCTGCCAGTAATTTTTGCTGTTGAAAATAATGGTTACGGTTTATCTACTCCTTCAAATGAGCAATTCCGCTGTAAACAATTTATCGATAAAGCAATTGGTTATGGCATAGAAGGCATACAGGTGGATGGAAATAACGTACTTGAAGTGTACGATAAAGTAAAAGAGATCACTGAATCAATCCGTCAAAACCCTCGTCCCGTTTTACTGGAACTGATGACTTTTCGGATGCGTGGACATGAAGAGGCATCAGGAACAAAATATGTCCCAAAAGAATTATTTGATGTGTGGGGTCGTAAAGATCCGCTTGAAAATTATGAGCAATACCTGTTGCAACAGGGAATTTTGAACGCACAGATCATTGAAGAATATCACAAAGAAATTAAACACGAAATTGAAACAGGCCTCGAAATTGCATTCGCAGAACAGTTGCCTGCACCCGATACATCCGTTGAACTTGCAGACATGTTTGCACCGTTTGATAATGTTGCTGTTCAACCCGTAAATCCCCAAACGACGAATAAACGTTTAATAGATGCGTTGTCGGACGGGTTGAGAATGGCAATGGAGAAACATCCCAACCTGGTATTGATGGGGCAAGATATAGCAGATTACGGAGGTGTTTTTAAAATCACGGAAGGTTTTGTGGAAAAGTTCGGGAAGCAGCGTGTACGTAATACTCCTTTGTGTGAATCGGCAATAATAGGAAGCAGTTTTGGTTTGTCTATCAATGGTTACAAAGCAATGGTTGAAATGCAGTTTGCCGATTTTGTTTCGGAAGGAATTACACAAATTGTAAATAACCTGGCCAAATCGCATTACCGATGGGGGCAACACGCAGACGTTGTAATCCGCATGCCCACAGGGGCTGCAGTAGCGGCCGGACCATTTCATTCACAAAGCAATGAAGCCTGGTTTGTGCATACTCCTGGTTTAAAAGTTGTTTATCCTGCTTTTCCTGTGGATGCCAAGGGCTTGCTGCTTGCTGCTTTCGCAGATTCCAATCCGGTGATGTTCTTTGAGCACAAGGCGCTTTACAGAAGCATAACACAGGATGTTCCAGATGACTACTATACAATTGAAATCGGTAAAGCGAGTATGATCCGAGAAGGAAATTCAGTTTCTATTATTACGTATGGTTTAGGTGTTCACTGGGCAATGGAAATCCTGGATAAGCATCCTGAAATTTCTGCGGATCTGGTCGACCTGAGGACGCTTGCTCCATTGGATAAAGAAGCGATCATTAGCTCGGTGAAAAAAACAGGCAAGGCACTGGTACTCCATGAAGACACGCTCACAGGCGGAATAGGGGGGGAGCTATCTGCAATTATAGCAGAACATTGTTTTGAATACTTAGATGCACCGGTTGTGCGCAGTGCGAGTTTGGATACACCAGTTCCAATGAACGCAGATCTGGAGAATAATTTTTTGGCCAAGGCAAGATGTGAAAAACAGTTACTCGAATTAATCAATTATTAAATTTTCTTCAGGAGTCGGGTTAGTTATGACAAAAAAAGAACGTTTCGAAAAAGTTTTAGAATATTTCCAAAAAAACCAACCGGTTGCGGAAACGGAATTGCACTATGGAAATCCATATGAACTGTTGGTTGCAGTCATTCTTTCCGCGCAGTGTACTGATAAGCGCGTGAACATGGTCACACCTGCATTGTTTAAAGCCTTTCCCAAACCGGAAGTAATGTCCGCTGCCAGTTCCGATGAGGTGTTTCAGTATATCAAAAGCATCAGTTATCCAAATAATAAAGCCAAACACCTGGTAGGTATGGCTAAAATGCTGGTGGAAGATTTTAAAGGCGTAGTTCCTTCTGATATAAATGAACTTCAGAAAATGCCGGGAGTAGGACGCAAAACGGCTAACGTCATTGCTTCAGTCGTTTATGAGAAACCTGCATTAGCCGTTGATACGCATGTGTTCAGGGTTTCTGCAAGAATCGGTCTTACCATAAATGCAAAAACACCTCTGGAAACAGAAAAGCAACTGGTAAAATACATCCCTGAAAAATTAATTCCGATTGCCCATCATTGGCTCATTTTACATGGCCGGTACATCTGTCTCGCCAGAAACCCTCAATGTGAAAAATGCGGACTGAGATCATTTTGCAAATTTTATTCAGCCAAAACAAAGCATTGAAAAACAGACATCTTTTAATTTATTTTCTGGTTTTCAGAGAGTTAAACAGGAGACTCTGTTTTTCGAAAATATAATTCCAGATAGCGACAAAAAATAAACAGCAATTTTTGCATAAATTTAACGTAGAACGAATCCGCTGAGTGAAAATGAAATATAGCTTAAAAATATTATTTATCTGTTTGATTTCAATCAAGGCTTACGCGCAAAGTGTAGGGATTGGAACTGTTCAGTTTGTTCCGCTTCAGATGCTGGAAGTGAGAGGTGATATTACCATTAACAATGCAACAATAGATGCAGCTTTCAGAATTGCTAATGTAAAAGTGTTACATAATAAAGGCTCAAGTAATCTTTTTGCCGGAGATGATGCCGGAAAAGTTAATTCGGGATTTAACAATACGTTTGTTGGTTATTGGTCAGGATATAGCAATACCACTGGGGCGGAAAATACGTTCGTGGGCTCTTATTCGAATTACTTTGGAACAACCGGAAGTTACAATACATATGTCGGCGAAGAAGCTGGAAAAGTTAACAACGGCGGCGACCGTAATGTGGCGGTCGGATTCTCTGCAAACGGCGCAGGAGGAATCCAGGCAAAATACGATGCAGTTTATATCGGGGCATATGCAGGCTTTAATAGCGGAGGTTTAGGTGGGGATAGAAATATTCTTATTGGTTCTTCGTCTGGTTACAACCTTGGTGGTGTCATGGGTGATAATGTCCTCATCGGATACAATACAGGTTATAATGGCTTGAACACGCAGAAGAGTGTTTTCATAGGCAGTTACGCCGGAGAAAATAACAACAGCGGCGCGTCAAATGTTTTTATCGGATATAAATCCGGAGATGCAAATATTTCAGGAGGGAGCAATACGTTTCTGGGTTATCAGTCGGGATTTGTAAATACCGCCAGCAGCAATACGTTTATTGGTTACCAGAGCGGGTTGAACAATACCAGCGCTGGCGTAAATACATTTGTAGGCTACGAGGCAGGACAAGCCACAACAACGGGTAACAACAATACATTTTTGGGAGCACAGGCCGGAAATACAAATTCAACGGGTATATACAATACTGATATTGGCAGTGCAGCAGGTCTTGCAAGTACGGGAGCCTTCAATACGCTCGTTGGAACTGGATCCGCAGTTCGTCTGAGTTCCGGAAATTTAAATACGTGCATCGGCACTTATGCAGGACAACAAATTGGAACAGGATCTTCCAATATTTATATCGGAGAACAATTTAATAATATCAATTGGGCAAATAGTTGTTCCGGCTCTAATAATATAAATATGGGGCCAAGTGCAGGACGGTTGACTTCCGGCTCCTATAATACATTTATCGGGAATGCCGGTTACAATACTACAATTGGATCATACAATATTTTTTTGGGAGAAGTTGCAGGCATTTCAAATACTACAGGAGACCATAATACATTAATTGGTTATGGTGCAGATGTTGGCGCAGCTAATTTAACCAACGCAATTGCTATAGGTGCCGGAGCAATAGTAAATGCAAGCAATGCATTGATTCTTGGTAATGCTGTAAACGTAGGCATTGGTTGTTCTGCACCGCAATACACCTTGCATGTAATAGGGGATATCGCTTCCAGTGCAACCGTAAGAAGTACCAACGCGGTGGTTACAGGTGCAATTACGGCTTGCTCGGATATACGCTTTAAACAAAATATTAAACCGCTTTCGGCTTCACTTGAAAATGTTTTAAAGCTGCAGGGTGTTAATTATTTATGGAAGACAAAAGAATTTCCTCAGAAAAATTTCAATGAAAAAAATCAAATCGGATTTATTGCCCAAGATATAGAAAAAATTTATCCGGAAGTTGTCTTCACAGATCTAGATGGATATAAGTCGGTTGATTATTCAAAACTTACTCCTGTGCTTGTGGAAGCAATCAAAGAACAGCAACAGCTGATTAAACAGTTGCAGGAGCAAAACCAAAAACTTCGGTCAGAAAATTCAGCGCGTGATGAAAAATACGAGGCGCTTATTAAAACATTAACTGAAAAAGGGATTTTGAATTCCGGCTCATTTCAACCTGAACCGATTTCTCAGGTCAAATAAGTTATTGTATATAGAAATTATATATTTGTCATAAACCAATCCATTTTTTCTTGAAGTACTTTATAACACTGTTTGTTGCACTTGGATCTGCTTTGTTCATTCGGGCACAATCCACGGCCAACTGTATTTCCAAAGATTATGGTGTTAATCTTTCTGGAGGGGAATTTGGTTCCAATGAGCCAGGAACAGATGGAGTAGATTATACTTATCCTAAAGAACATGAAGCATATACTTATTTTTCTGCCAATGGTTTTAGCCTGATCCGCTTGCCGTTTGGATGGGAACGTGTACAGAACTCAGCGTTTGCTGCACTTTCCACAAATGATATCAACGGAATAAAAAGATCACTCGATTCTGCCCAGGCACACGGTTTAAAAGTTATTCTGGACATGCATAATTTTGCCCGTTATTACAATATAGCTTTAACAGAAAGCGATTCCGGAAAATTAGCTGATGTATGGAGTAAACTTGTTGCGCAGTTTATGTCGCATCCTGCATTGTATGGATATGAAATTATGAATGAGCCTCATGACCTTACAGGAGATGATGCCACTTGGTTTCCCATTGCACAGGCTGTTGTAAATGCAATACGTAAAGTTGATGTTTCACATTTTATATTGATCCCCGGTTACAGCTGGCAAAGTGCCGATCGCTGGGCAAGTGAAAGCGACGAACTTAAAAATATTAAAGATCCTGCGGATATAACAAGAAGTAAAATTCTTTTTTCCGCACATCAGTATTTTGATTCTGATGCGTCTGGGACATATAGTTCTTCCTGCAGTGACACCACTATCGGCGCAACGCGTGTACAGCATTTTATCGATTGGCTCACAACAAATAATGCCAAAGGAATTTTAACAGAATATGGAATTCCTTCAAGTACCTGTTGGGAATCTGCTTTGCATTGCTTTTTGACAAAACTGAATTCCAGTGACCGGATAGTAGGAGGAACATATTGGTCGGCCGGACCATGGTGGGGTGGTTACCAGCTTTCAGTTGAACCGAATTCAGACGGAGTAAGTAACAGTCACTCGCAAATGAATAATGTCTTGCTGAATTTTCCCTCCGTAAATTGTCTGACGTCAGTTGAAGCCGATCTTAATTTTTTTGACGTTAAAGCTTTCCCCAATCCATTCGATCAGCAAATTCAGCTTGATATTAATTTGAAAAATTCAGATAAATCGAACGGAACAATATCGGTATGCAATGTGCTGGGTGAAGAAATAATTAAACAGGATCTTGCAGCAACTGCGGGCCGGCAATCGGTTGTTCTTCACACAGAAGCAATTTCCAAAGGCATATACTTAATCAGGTTGTCCTTTAATAATACGACGAGCATCCTGAAAGTTGTAAAATAGAAAATCACTTTCAGCCGTTCAGTTTAAACTTAACCGGCAAATTTACTCTTACTTTTACTGGATGCCCCCTGAATATTCCCGGTTTCCATTTTGGTAACGCACTTACAACGTCCATTGCTTCTTCTGTGCATCCGCCACCTAGTCTTTTTGCAGGACTCACTGCAGTCACCAATCCGTTTTGATCAATAACGAAAGATACAATTACAGTTCCTGAAATACTTTGCTGAACTGCCGCTTCAGGATAATGCAAATGCTTTGAAAGATAAGATAGAAGAGCATTTTCTCCCCCGGGAAATTCAGGTGGAGCATCAGCATCAAAAGAATTAAAAGTTTTATCCTTCAGGTAATTGCCATTGGTGTCAGCAACAGCCGGGCCAGGCAGGGTGCCTGTATTCTTATCGGTTGTGTTTGTGCCATCATTATCCTTATCCCGTTGTGTATTGTTATCATTCGATTTTGTTGTATTGTCTTTTGTTTCTGTGTCGCTGGCAATTGTACCAGGAGTTGTTGTATTGGTTTTTGGTGCAGGTGAATTATGGTGTTTTTCAGGTGGTAAAACCATTTCTGTTTCCCTGGTGCGAGGAATAGCAAAAACACTGTCAGCCTGATTTGGTCCAGGATCATCATGCACTTTGGGTTGTGCAGATTTGCTGAAACGACTTACTACATAAGGCACTAAAGCAAGTGATGTCAAAAACAACAAAGCAAAAAATTGCGATTTGAACATCCGGCTCACATAAGTAGTCCGGATCTCATAGGCTCCGTAATCTTTGTTACGGTTCTCAAAAACAACTTCATTGAAGTTTTCGGAGGAGAAATTGAGTAGGCTCATGATGAATAGTGTTTTGCCGGTAAGCTTCTGTACATGTTATACAGAAAACTTTATGCCGACTGGTTAATACTTCGTGGGACTTAACCTTTATACACTATACAGATGCAGTGAACTGCTTTATTCCATAAGAGAGCGTGCTGTTTTGTTAACGGAAATAAAAAGGAATTATTGCATTACTAATCCGGAATTGCAAAAACACCTTCGTTCTTGTTTACAATAGTTATGATTTTGCTATTGATATCCTGGCGGGTTTGAAAATAAAGTGTAGCGTTGTTGCTGTTAACAAAATAGAGTACCTGTATATTCACAGATGCAGGAGACAATTCATATAATGTTACTCTGTTTTCCGAATGATTAAGTGCTTTGTGTTCATCAAGTTCTTTTTTTATTTCTTCAATGATGCGGTTGATTTTTTCCAATGAAGTTGTATAAGAAAGGTTAATAGTTGATAAAACTCTTCGTTCTGTCCGCCTGGAAAGGTTGTCGAGTTCATTGTCAATTAATTTTTTATTCGGAACAGTTATATAACTTTTTTCTGCCGTGCGGATTCGTGTACTACGGAAACCAATTTCTTCTACTGTGCCTTCAATACTTCCGGTTTTGATAGTTTCACCGATTACAAAAGGTTTGTCAAAAAATATAGTGAAGGAGCCCAGCAGGTTCTCTATGGATTCTTTTGCTGCCAGGGCTACAGCCAGACCGCCGATTCCCAGGCCTGCAATAAGTGAGGTGATATTGAGCCCGAAAACTGTACCCAGTACAAAAAATATTGAAAAGATGACAATAACAACTTTAATGGCTTGCCTTAAAAAGGGAACCAGTTGATTGCCAGTTGCCGATTCCCTGAGTGAAGCCTTGTGTGCCAGGATCAAACCGAAAAAATCAACCAGCCTTAAGATAACCCAGGTACAGGCAAAACTTAATGCGACAATGAAAGAATGGTGTATAAACATTCGTACCCCGAAATGTTCCCGCGGTCCGAGTTGCCATTCAACAGGAAAGTTAAGCCGGTTGAACGCAAAGTAAAGTGCGATCAACAATACAAATGTTTCAATAGGTTTTTTAATGAGTATGAAGAGGCGCTGAGCACCCAGACCTGCAGCGTACTTTTTAATAAATCCGAAAATAGCGTACGAAAATATTCTGGAGGCAATTCGTTTAAAGAGAATGCCCGTCAGCAGGATAACGCCGAACCAGCAAAAACGTTCGATGGAATTTCCTAAAAAAGTTTGTTGAAGAATATCTTTCATGTTTAAATATATTTAAATTTATAGATCAAATCAACATTACGTTCCCGGTACTTTGAAAAAGAAGTATTGCATAAATAAATAGTTTAAAGTTTTTTTGTTTTAATTATTTTTTTTTGAAATTCGTATTATATAAAATATGTAATTTTATATAGCAGCAATAAGTAAAAACACAAAGCATGAAAAAAACAAGCAGCTCAAAAAAAGCAACTGCAAAGAAAGCCGTAGAGCCGAAGAAAAAATCAGCGAAGGCTGTAGCAAAAGCAACCAAACCTAAAAAGACTTCAAAAGCAAAAGGTGGAGACGATGATGAAGATCTGGAAGATTTCGGTGGCGAAGAGGATATTAAGCTCGATGACTTCAGTACAAGCAGTTTTGATGACGACGATGATGACGATGATAATTTTTATGCAGGTGACGATTTTTAATCGCGCTTAAAAACATAAATCTATAATTCAAGCCAGTGTAGGGAAACCTGTACTGGTTTTTTTATAAATAGATACAGCCTCCTATATTGTCGGCGGTTGATCCGGTAACTGAGCTGAAACAATTTACTTCCCCGCGCCAGCGAAGTATTCCAAGTAAAGCAAATACCAGCGCTTCTTTAAATTCAATTGTCTTTTTATCAGGGATAACAATTGTGTTTTTGCAATGATTTTTTATCCGCTCAATCAGATGCAAATTATAAACGCCTCCTCCTGTAATTAACACACGCGATTTGTTTGAATCAGCATGAATAGACGAGGCAATTTGCATTGCAACATGTTCTGTAAAGGTGCTTAGCTGGTCAAATGGATTTAATCCGGATTTACTCAACAACGGAAATATGGTTTCAATCACCCATTCTTTCCCCAACGATTTGGGTGAATTTTTTTTATAATAAGAAAGCGAGTTCAGTTTTTTTAGTAAAGAGGTATTTACTTTTCCTCTGCGCGCAAGGCGACCTTCAGAATCAAATTTTTCCCCCAATTTCTGGCTAAGTGTATTTAAAACAATATTAGCCGGACAAATATCAAAAGCAACACGTTTGTTTTTTTTACCAAAGGAAATATTTGCAAATCCACCAATATTCAGACAGGCTCCGAAATCTGAAAAAAGCAAAGCATCACCAATGGGAACCAATGGTGCACCCTGACCGCCAAGGGCAACATCCTTTGTCCTGAAATCGCAAACCACTGGCAAGTCGCATTCTGCAGCTATTGCAGCTCCGCTTCCGATCTGGCTTGTTACTAGTTTATCGGGTTGGTGAAATATAGTATGCCCATGTGATGAAACAAAATCCGGTTTAAGTTTGTTTTTTCGTATAAATGAGGAAACCAGTTTTCCCAGGTAATGCCCGTATTCAACATTAGTCAGAGCATAATCAAATGAAGTTGAGTTTTCCAGGTTTTGTAATCGATTCTGCCAATGTTTGGAATAGGAAATTGTTTCAGCCGCTTCGATTTCGTAAGTCCATGTATCAGCTGAATGGGTTATTCTGCAAAAAGCGATATCTACCCCATCCAGGGAGGTGCCTGACATCAGGCCAATTACATTATAGGAGTTATTTTTCGTCAAAAAAAGAGTGTTTTTAGATAACAGCAAGTAAAGATAAAAAATTGAAGTTGCCTGAGATAAATCAGGTTACAGGATTAGTAATTTTTACTTTAAAAAATTACATTTGCCACATATTAGAACGCAAGTTATTTATTTAATCCAGAAGCTATGATATTTGAATTAACAGAGGAGCATTTAACGGTACAAAAGGCGGCTCGTGATTTTGCAAATGATGTATTGAAACCAGGTGTTATTGAACGTGATAATTTGCAAAAATTTCCCACAGAAGAAATAAAACAATTAGGCGAACTCGGTTTCCTGGGAATGATGGTCGATCCTAAATACGGAGGAGGAGGTATGGACACCATATCATACGTTCTTGCTATGGAGGAAATTTCTAAAGTTGATGCATCTGCCTCTGTTGTTATGTCAGTTAATAATTCCCTGGTATGCTGGGGTCTTGAAAAATTCGGCACAGAAGAGCAAAAACAAAAATATTTACCACGCCTTGCAAAAGGAGAGATCATAGGCGCGTTCTGTTTGTCCGAACCTGAAGCAGGCTCTGATGCTACATCTCAGCGCACTACGGCAATAGATAAAGGAGATTATTATTTATTGAATGGTACAAAAAACTGGATTACAAACGGAGGTACTGCTTCTGTGTACCTGGTAATTGCTCAGACCTACCCTGAAAAAGGCCATAAGGGCATTAATGCGCTCATCGTTGAAAAAGGAATGCCAGGATTTGTTGTAGGGAAAAAGGAAGATAAGCTGGGAATCCGCGGATCAGATACCCATTCACTAATGTTTACAGATGTTAAAGTTCCTAAAGCAAATCGTATCGGTGAAGATGGTTTCGGATTTAAGTTTGCCATGAAAACTCTTTCTGGCGGAAGGATCGGAATTGCTTCGCAGGCATTGGGGATTGCATCAGGCGCATACGAACTGGCACTTGCATATTCCAAAGAACGTAAAGCATTTGGCAAACCTATTTCCCAGCATCAGGCTATCCAGTTTAAACTGGCTGATATGGCTACAGAAATTGATGCAGCGCGTTTGCTTTGCATGAAAGCCGCATGGATGAAGGATCAGGGTCACGATTACACAATGGCTGGTGCTATGGCAAAATTATTTGCCTCCCGTGTTGCAATGGAAACTACCGTTGAAGCCGTTCAGGTACACGGTGGTTATGGTTTTGTTAAAGAATACCACGTAGAACGTTTAATGCGTGATGCAAAAATCACTCAGATCTACGAAGGAACAACTGAAGTTCAGAAAATAGTTATTGCAAGAGAAGTATTGGCTTAAATAGGTTGTTAGTGCGAAGTTTGGAATAGTTTACACAGCTATATGAAACTTCGAACTAAGAACTGTGAACTTCGAACTATTTACCATGATCATAATCAACCGTCAGAGTAGGGGTAAGTGCATGCGACTGACACGTTAAGATATACCCTTCTTCCACTTCGGAATCAAGTAACGCATAGTTCACATCCATCATTACTTTGCCTTCAATTACTTTTGCCCGGCAGGTACAGCACGAGCCAGCCCTGCATGCAAATGGTGCATCCAGGTTTGCTTCAAGTGCGGCTTCTAGAACGGTTTGGTGCGGTTCCATAAATACAACTCTTTCATCGCCATCGCATATAATGGTTACTTCACACGGGACAACATTCGTCAGGTCTGACTCCTGTTTGGATTCAGGAGGCGTTCCAAAATATTCCAGGTGTATTTTGCTTTTGGAAATATTCAACGATTCAAGCGCTTCTCTCACATGGATCATCATTTCTGTTGGTCCACAAATAAAAAACTCATTGATAAGGGTTGGATCAATATATTTCTTTACTAAGGCTGCCGCCTTTTCCTTGGCCAGCCGCCCCATAAATAATTCTTCCATCGCCGTAACCGGCCTGCTCAGAATGGTGTAAATACTTAAACGGGTATTATACCTGGTTTTTAACTCAGCAAGTTCATCTTTAAAAACAATTGTTTCTTCATTGCTGTTGCCGTAAAATAAATTTACTGTCGACTGCGATTCAAAAGCCAATGCTGTTTTCAGAATTGAAATAATGGGTGTAATTCCGCTTCCTGCCGCGAACAGGTTATATACTTTTTTATTGTACTGATTCAGATCTGTGTAAAAATTGCCGACAGGAACCATTGTCTCAACAACATCCCCTGCTTTTAATTTTTCGTTGATGAAAGTGGACATGCGGCCATCTTTCACCTTCTTGACAGCAATGCGTAAACCCGGCTCCAGCGGAGAGGAACAAATAGAGTAGGAGCGGCGGACTTCTTCACCGTTAATTCTGAATTTAAGTGTTAAATATTGCCCCTGTATGTAACTGAATTCCTTTTTTAAATTCTGCGGCACTTCAAAACCAACCGACACACAATCATTGGTTTCCTTTTTTACATCTGTGACTTTTAATGAATAAAATTTCGACATATCTGGTTATGAATTAGCGGCACAAAAATACGGTTTAGTGATTAAAAAACCTCGGGCTATTTTAAGCGGGTAAAAATCTTTAAAGAAACGGATTTGTCTTCTTTGAAAATGGAAACAATTACCTTTCAATCAGCGCGACAGCATACGCACAAAGCCCTTCCTCACGTCCAACATAACCCATTTTTTCATTGGTGGTAGCTTTTATGGAAATCTGATCTTCCGCTATAGATAAGGTTTGAGCCAAAATCTTTTTCATTGCAGGTATATGCGGATTTATCTTTGGTTTTTCAAGTGTTAAGCTCGAATCAATATTGCCAATTGAATAACCTTTGATCCGGATAAGTTCGACAACTTTTTTCAGTAAAATTTTACTGTCAATGTTTTTATATTCGGAAGAGGTGTCAGGGAAATGAAATCCAATATCGCCAAGATTAGCTGCACCTAATAAAGCGTCACAGATAGCGTGTATCAGAACATCTGCGTCAGAATGACCTACAGCACCTTTGTTGTGTTCCAGTTTAACACCACCAATCCACAGATCTTTGCCTTCCTGCAATTGATGTACATCAAAACCAAAACCAACCCGGATACTCATAATGGAAAATGGTAAATTAATTTGTTGCAGCAGGTTCTTCTTTCGAATTTTTAAGGGCATCGAAGTTGAAGAATAAAGTGAACCGTAGTGTGTTCTCCAATGGATTCCGTTGATCTGTTGGAATCAGGTAAGCAAAGTCCAGGCCGAATACATTATATTTTACTCCGGCACCCAATGTGAAATATTTACGGTTACCTTTTGTAGGGTCTTCATAAAAGAATCCTGCACGGACAGCAAACTGTTTATCATACCAATACTCTAATCCGGTAGAATAATTTATTTCTTTTAATTCTTCTTTCGCTCCACCCGGTGCATCACTGAATGATCCGAAAATTCCGCTTGCAACACCACGGTTTGGATCCTGACCAGCAAGTATCACCTGGTTTCCGGTTGCAGGATCAATAATCGGAGCTCCTTTTGAATCTACAGCATAAACAGGAGGAGTAGGGACTAATAGTTTGTTTGCGTCCACTGCAATAGTGAGCGTATTGTAGTCATCTAACTGAACTGTAAGTGCTGTTCCTAATTTCAGGTTTGACGGAAGGAAATCACGTTTAATACTTGACGAATAAGATATTTTAGCACCCAGGTTTGAGATATTTAAACCAACAGCAAAATCACTTTTTTTGCCATTAAGTTTAATTGGTTTGCGATAATAACCTGAAAGATCAACGGCAAATGATTGTCCGGCATGTGTTTCCGCACCGCCAACACTTACTCCATTGGTAAGGTTGGAATAGATATAACGTCCGGCAAGCGCTCCTGAAAAGTTACTTGACAATTTGCGGGCGTAAGCCAGGTCCAGTGCAAATTCGTTTGGACGGAACTGACCAATTGTATTGCCAACAACATCAGTGAACGTAATATCACCAAGAGAAAAATACCGGAGCGAACCTGCGATTACCTGGTCCTTTTTTATTTTATAATAACCGCTCAGATAAGCAAGATTTATATCGGGAACCAATTGACGTAACCATGGTGTATAGGAAACAGCAAAGCTCATTTTTTCTTCAGCAAATGCAAGTTTCGAGGCATTAAAATGAATTGAGTTGGCATCACCAGGTGTAGCAGCACCAACATCTCCCATACCTCCAGAACGTGCATCCGGAGTGATCAGCAAAAATGGAACAGCAGTAGTAATGGTGTTTATATTGCCTCCGTTATATTGATACGGACTGCTTAATGTATTGCCGGTACCAGCGCCGGTTGCAAATAAATTGGCAGATACAATTCCTGAGACTGCAAATGAGGTGAAAAAATATTTTAAAAACTGGTTCATTTTTAGGGACTGCTAAAGTAAAAAATTAATTTAAGATAACCAGCTTTTCAAATTTATCAGCTGTGCTGCCATCCGAAGCTCGTATTTTCACGTGATAAACGTATACACCCCTGCCAATATTGTCACCAAACTCATCTTTTCCGTCCCAGTCGATAGGATCGGACCTGAAACCTTCGGGTTGAATTCGTGTGTTGATACTCTTAATTAATTTTCCTGATATAGTGAAAATCTGCACCATAACATCCATTTGTTCACAACAACGGTTCTGTTCAAAGTAAAAAGAGGTTTTAGTTGTAAAAGGATTCGGATAATTCAGTACATGGGTAAGAGCCAGGGAGGCGGTATTTGCTACAATGAATTCAGTATACGTTTGAGAAGAATTATTATAAATATCCCAGACTTTTAATGTAAGTGTATGTTTTCCCTGTGTTAAATTCTGGAATGGGTAACGTACTTTCCCGCTTTTGTAACTGTTCAGATCAGCCTGGTAGTAATCATTCAATAAAGTTGTTTTTTCTGAGTTGCCATCCAGTATTGCAACTATGTCATGGCCGATTCCATTGCCAACCGTATTTATTCCACTTGAATCTTTCATAACTGCATAAAGAAAAGGATCCTGGTTCGTTGTTCCGCCAAATACAAATTTGTTGTCGTTCAGGTACAATTTTACGTCCGGACCAATATTATCTATGCCAATATTTGTAGCTGTTCCACCCACGTAAAAATGATCGAAATTACCACTGGCATCATCATTAGCGTTTTCTGCATAATAGCTGATTTTACCCTGCCCATACTGATAATTGATATCCTTTGGAACAACATATGAAAAATGAAAATTTCCATTGGTTACACTTACAGATCCTTTATATAACATGTTTTTTTGCAGAAGGAAAGTAAAATGCGGACTGTTAAGTGTGTCGAGATTGGAAAGTGTTACAACTTTGGATGGTTTATCATATACTGTAGGAAAAAGATAACCATTGTATCCGGATAAAATATTTCCTTTCTGATCAGTCAAATGCCCGCTTACAGTTACTTTGCTAAGCGCTTTGGTTGTATCTGTGATTGATACACTTAGTTTTTTTCCGTTTATACTATCTGTAATTACGGTATATTTCGGATAGACCATTCTTAATGCAGGATCTCCCAGTAAGGTAAAGTTTCTGTTATTGACATTCGCCCCGCTTAAAATTTTTGTAGTTCTGAAAAGGTCGCCAATACGTGGCATCTGACCATCGGGTAAGGTGTCATACAGGCAAGTATAAAAATTATAATTCAACGTGAAATTCGGAGATGAATACACCAGGCGCACAGTCGTAAATAATCCGATTCCGCCTCCATTTGGATTGAGCAATACTTCTTCTCCCGCAGATACAAGTGCAGGATCGTCAAAGCGACTGAATTCGCATGTTGCCGTTACAAAAAGAGGAAGCTTGCATAAGTTATTCCATGCTGTTATATCACTGAGTCCTAATACCCGCTCATGCGACCAGCCCAGTTGTCCTCCGTGACCGGTATAGTTTACAATAAATGCGCCTTTTTCCACCACTTGATTTATTGCATCTTCTGCTGCAGGATACCTGTTACCTCCAACTCCGCTTTCCATAATGTAAGAGTCAACATAAATTTTATCCAGGTTGAAGTTTTTGTAATTTGTAGTTACATAATTCGCAAGTTGATCCGCCTGTGATATATGTGCATCGTTATCTCCGTCATCTGCAACAAAACAAATTGTATTTCTCCAGTCGCCGTAAGAAGTGGTACACGCATTACTAACACAACTATTCCCAACAGTTGGATCTGACGTAGGACCTTTGCCGGAATATTTAATGATCTTGTTGAGCATCGCTTCAGCATCCTGTGTATTATCAGCAGGTAAACGACCCACTCCAATATCAGCAAGACCAGGATCGCTGTCGGTCCAGTTACCTTCGCTATCATCAAGTAATCCATAATAATCATCCGAAACATATGAGTCAGTAGGATCGTGTGAGTTTAATGACTGATAGGTGGGGATAAAATTTGTATTATTAGGAAGGCGGTATAAATTATCATAGGAACCATCGCCGAATAATAATAAGTACTTGGGAATGTCTCTATATCCTGTAGACCGGTCATAAAACATTTTCATAAAGTCGCGGATCGCACATACATCCTGCGCTCCCGAAGAAAATTCATTATACACCTGCTGGGAAGTCACTACAACAACATTCATATTGTCATTGGTCCTGTGAAGATCTGCCAGTCTGTTCGCCTGATTTACAAAAAGTGAATTTGTTACGATAACGAGATCTGCCTCAGGAAGGCTGTGTAAATTTTGATTAGGTACAGGTCCTACAGGAGTAGGAGTAAAGAAAGAAGAACCAGTAAAGGCAATGAATTCACGGAGAGAATCCGTGTTGACTGAAAACTGCATAGTGCCTGAAACGTATGAGGAAGATTGGGCTTTAACATTTTTGGGATCTGTAGTTTCCCAAATTTGCAAATCAGCGGGACCTGTCACAGAGAACTGTGAAACTTTTCCGGCACCTAAGGACTTCGAATCTCTGAAAATCATCTGATCCCCTACCATATTTAATAATCTGCGTACGTTTACTTCCACATAATTCAGCCATCCTGTTGCATCAGCAGTGAGTTTATTTATAGTTACGTTTACTGTGTTGCCGGGATTGTTGACAGTCATGCAGGCATTAGCAGAAGACACATAATCTCCATAATAAAGATCAACCGGAACGCCTGAACAATTTAATGTTTTGGAAGCCGATCCGCAGGTAGCAAGATAAGAGCTTCCACCACTGTATCTGCTCACGAGATCAACTCTCACAGTTGCAGGTGAAGTAACATCAACATTTGAAAAGGTATAAGAAATATTGTCAGAGGTTAGTATATCAAAATTAAACCCGTACCATTCACGTCCTGATTGCAACAGGTTGTAGGTGTTTTCTTCGGTATAGTTAAAGTCGTCAAATGAGGAAACAAAATTAGTTGGAGTGCCAGGTACCGAAAGCTGCTGAGTAATACGTTTTCCAGGATTGGCGTCAGTGCTTATAAAATAATAAGTTGTATCAGAATATATATTAACGTGATGCTGGAAAGCTGGGCAGGCAGTGCTGTCAAAAGTCCAGCGGTGTTGTTGCTGGCCATAAAATAAAACGTAATCTGCAGAATCCAGTTTCCCATCACTTTCTCCCTGCACATAAATTGCGTTTTCTGCAAGATCGTCCTGGCGGTACTGGCTGTTTGGATAAGGAAGTTGTCCGCCTCCGTTTCCATAAACATGGATATTGTGCGGATCAATATTTTTTACATCAACCCCCAGGTTTTTTAAAAAACTATATGACATTTTATAAATGCCGTCTTTTGTAAGTGCTACGCGAAACCAATTGCCTGAAGCCAGTATAGAATTATACACATGGTTTTTCTTTGCTCCAGCAAGTGATTTTTTTAGTGCATTCTGATTCCCGGTATTTAACTTTAAGCCAAAGGAAACGAGTTTCTCGTATTTTCCGGTAAACTGATTTTTGCGGATCGGAGTGAACGTGATGATGGCATATGGATCCTTGCGTTCATAACCGGTTTTTGCATTTACCAGAATATCATTGTTAGTTACATTAATGAGGGCAGATTCCTGATTGCTGACTTCAATAAACACAGGATTTGTTAATTCAACCGAGGTTACGACAGAACCCGGATTAAGTCTGATCCGCTCAAAATACTGTGGAAGGCGGCTTTTGTCATATATGGCACCTTTAAATGATATAAAACTATATCGTTCATTATCAGAAAATTTTTCAGTTTTAATTCCTTCCCAGGTTAATTTTCGTCCATTATCCGGAATATTTCCAGAAAAAGCAGGTGAAAAAAGCGAAAAACATGTAATAATTAAGAAAAATCGCATGAAATGGTTTAAATCAAAATAATTTAACGAATATAAATCCTTAAAACCGATTTTCATAAAATTAAGAGACTTGGTTTTATTTACTTTTTTAATTATATTTGTCTTTACCATCTGATTTTATTTTGGTGGGCATGACGTGTTGATAACTGAAGTTTTGTTGATTTATTGTATAATCAAACTATAATTTATCTCCGTTTTTGCGAACTAAATAGTGAAAGGGAACGTTAAAACATAATAGCAAAACAAAAGCCCATGCTAAAACGTATTACATTCATTTTCCTTACGATCTTCTCACTTGTATCAGTGGAGTCGCTATTTGCCCAAGACCCTGAATTTACTCAGTTCTATGCTAATCCTTTATATCTAAACCCTGCTTTTGCAGGATCAGCCCGTTGTCCGCGTTTTATACTGAATTACCGTAACCAATGGCCGGCTATTTCCGGAACGTACGTTACTTATCATGCTTCTTATGATCAACACATTGATGCTCTTTCAGGAGGTATCGGTTTGATGGCGATGAATGACGTTGCAGGTGCCGGAGGGATTTTAAGAAGAACCTGGTTCAGCGGTGTTTATTCATATCAGCTCAATGTTACACGCGAATTTTCTATTGCTGCCGGTTTTCAGGCCACGTATGCTCAGGTGAGCGTTGACTGGAGTAAGCTTACATTCGGTGATCAGATTGATCCTAAACGCGGGTTTGTTTACAACACCAATGAAACAAATTATATTGGTCGTCGCTCCTATTTAGATATATCAGCAGGTTTATTAGGTTACAGCAAACGTTACTTTTTCGGTTTTGCCGTTCACCATTTAACACAACCTGAAGAAGGACTTGTAGCTGGCCCAAGCCCATTACCTATGAAAATTACGGCCCATGCTGGAGCAGTTATTCCACTTGATGTTGCTAAAGATGCAGAGACAACTATATCTCCGAACATTTTGTATATGAAACAACAGGATTTTCAACAGATCCTTTTAGGTGTATATTTAACCAAAGGTCCGATTGTTGGAGGTCTGTGGTATCGTAATGCCGATTCGTTTATTGCTTTGCTGGGTTTCCAGAAGGATGTATTTAAATTCGGTTACAGTTACGACCTTACCGTTTCAAAGCTGACCAATGTAACAGCCGGTTCCCACGAGGCTTCTATGACTTTACAGTTTGCATGTAAACCTAAAAAGAAAAAATTCAGGACAATAAGTTGCCCTTCATTTTAGTTTTATAGATAACAAAGAGTACCTGTAAAAAACAACAGATAATATGAAAATGAACAAACTATCAAAGCTGGCCTTCTTAACAGGAGTTGTGATTTTTGCATCTTGTTCAAAGGAGCGTTCTCCGGTAACTGGCTGGGCTTACAACGATCCTAAAAATGGAGGTTTTGAAGTAATGCCTTATGAAGAACAGGAAACAGGCCCAGGCCTTATCCTTGTTGAGGGTGGTACATTTACAATGGGACGTGCGGAGCAGGACGTGACATATGACTGGAACAACGTTCCACGCCGTGTTACAGTTTCTTCATTTTACATGGATGAAACAGAAATCCGTAACCTGGATTATTTGGAATATCTGCACTGGACCTACCGCGTTTTCAGTGCAAACTTCTATGAAATCTATAAAAAGGCGTTGCCTGATACACTTTGCTGGAGAGATCGTTTAGCTTATAACGAACCTTACGTAGAATATTATCTGCGTCACCCGTCGTACAGGGATTACCCTGTTGTTGGTGTGAACTGGTTACAGGCAAGTGACTTTTGTGCGTGGAGAACTGACCGCGTCAATGAATTCATCTTAATCCGTGAAGGTATCCTGGATCATAATCCAACTCCTTCTGAAGCAGATTACTTTAACACCGACCAATACCTGGCTGGTAAATGGACAGGGCAAGTTCGTACAAACCTTCCTTCTATCGATCCGAATGGATCCGGAGAACGCCAGGTTCGTATGGAAGACGGTATCTTTTTACCACGTTACCGCCTGCCCACAGAAGCTGAATGGGAATATGCAGCGTATGGCCTGATTGGTAATACAATTGGTGAGCGTATCACTGAAAGACGTTTGTATCCATGGAATGGTCACGCGGTGCGTAATCCGGAAGAGAAATTTATCGGACAAATGCTTGCAAACTTTAAACGCAGCAATGGTGATAACATGGGTGCTGCAGGTTTCCTGAATGATAACGCTGACGTTACAGCGCCTGTATTCTCTTATTGGCCTAATGATTATGGTTTATATAACATGGCTGGTAACGTGAGTGAGTGGGTAATGGATGTTTATCGTCCGCTTTCACCGGAAGACAAAGCAGATTTCCGTCCTTTCCGTGGAAACGTTTTCAAAACGCAAGTGAAGGATCCTGCTAACGGTCCGAATGATATTGTGATCAACACGGATTCTATTTTGTATGACAAAGACAGCAATATCAGCAACATTCCCGGAATGGTACGTTGGAGAGATGTGAGCATTTCAAACAATGATGATAACCTGGATGAACGCCGCAATTATAAATATGCAGATAACATCAGTTACCTGGATGGTGATGTGCAGTCAAGTATTTATTATGGTGAGGGTGAAGAAGCGAATTCCCGTGGTAACAAAATCATGTATGAGTACGGAGTTTTCTCTATGATTAATGATAAAGCGCATGTATATAAAGGTGGCAACTGGAATGACCGCGCATATTGGATGGCGCCAGGAACACGCCGCTTCCTTGATCAACGTCAGGATGCGCCATGGTTAGGTTTCCGTTGTGCTATGGTACGTGTAGGTAGCCCTGTCGGATTAGGAAAATAATATTTCATATACTATTAAGTAAGCCCCGTCTCGTTTATTGTTTAACGAGACGGGGCTTTTTCTTTTTTGAAAACACAACTGGGTTTGGTACATTTATACCATCTTGCGTTTTAAAATAGTCCAATAAAAAGGTTTGAAAGGCTAGATGGTATTACACCCTCCGGGTACAAGTGCCACGCGTGGGCAGCTCCGGACCATTAAATAAGAATAAGCGGTATTATAATTATGTTCACTCCAATCTCACTTTTATATAAAATTTTTGAAGCGCATCCTGTTATATGCACAGACACGCGTGATATAAAAAAGGGATCCATTTTTTTTGCACTGAAAGGAGCTAATTTTAACGGCAATGCTTTTGCAGCGCAGGCATTGAAGGAAGGTTGTGCTTATGCTGTTATTGATGAAGATAAATATGCGGACGGGAAAGAATTTTTATTTGTTCCGGATGTGCTTGAAACCTTGCAGGCGCTTGCAAATTTTCACAGACGGATGCTCAAGACTCCCGTTATCGGTATAACAGGAAGCAATGGAAAGACAACTACCAAAGAACTGATTTCTGCTGTTCTTTCTAAAAGATACAATACGTTAGCAACAAAGGGGAATTTGAATAACCATATCGGAGTTCCGCTTACGCTGCTTACACTTACTAATTTTCATGAAGTTGCAGTAATTGAAATGGGCGCCAATCATGTTGGTGAAATAGCAGAGCTGTGTGATATCGCTGAGCCTGATTATGGAATTGTTACGAATATAGGAAGGGCGCATCTGGAAGGTTTTGGAGGTCCGGAAGGAGTAGTAAAAGCAAAAAGTGAATTGTATCAATTCATGAAAAAGAAAAACGGGCTTGTTTTTGTAAATGCAGAAGATCAGCTGTTGATGAAACAGTCAGCCGGATGCAGATTGGAAAAGTATGGAACAACAAATCAATCCGAAGTGCAAGGCTCACTGGTAAAGGCAGATCCTTTTGTAAAGATGCGCTGGAGAAGAACAGAAACAGTGATGCCACTGATTGATCGTCCATTGGTTAATACACAGCTGGTTGGTAAATACAATTTTGAAAATATTCTGGCAGCAGCCTGTATAGGCGCGCATTTCGGGGTAGATGAACATAGTATAAATGAGGCATTGGAAAGTTATGTTCCGACAAACAGCCGGTCACAGGTAATTGAAAAGGGAACAAATAAAATTTTGCTGGATGCTTACAATGCAAATCCCACAAGCATGGGTGCAGCAATCCGGAATTTTGCAGATATGGACTGGCCAAATAAAATTTTAATCCTGGGCGATATGCTTGAGTTGGGAGAGGATACATCTAAAGAACATTCAGCTATACTGGATCTTCTGAAAGAGAAAAAATTTATGAATGTCATCCTGGTAGGATCCAATTTTTGTTCGCTGAAAAATAAAGCAAATGCAAATTGTTTTGAAACTGTTGAACAGGCAGTTGAGCATATCAAATTAAATCCACTTCAGCAGTCTTCCATACTGATCAAGGGTTCAAGAGGGATTCGTCTTGAAAAAGCACTCGAAGTTCTATAGTTACATATTACACAATCCGGCAATATAGGTCAGCTTTTTTTTCATACATTTATTAGAATAGAAACGCAGGCAAATGAAAACAATTTATCGTTTATTTTTTTTATGCTTACTACTTTTTCAATTTCATAAAAGTGACGCGACTACTTGTATTGCTATCGCCAACGGAAACTGGAGCAGTTCTGCTACCTGGTCGTGCGGAAGTGTTCCAAATAACAATGATACATTGCTTATCCCGGCTGGCATAACAGTTAACATGGATGTAAACACATCCGCTTATACGTCGATGTTGCTGATCGTAAATGGTACGTTGAATTTTGCAAGTGGAAAAGTATTGAATATGGCCTGCAGCAGTAGTGTTTATGTACGCAGTACAGGTTCTGTAAAGGGCGGATCTTCTTCTTCAATGATAAATGTTTGTGGGATAAATAAATGGACAGGACCAGGCGCTGCAAATGGAGTGCTCAAATATGGTACAGTCCCTAATGACATGTTGATAAGCAGGACAATTACCAATCTGACTTGTTTTAATAATTCTACAGGAAAAGTTGACCTTACGATAACCGATGGGATCCCTCCGTTTTCTTATGCCTGGAGCAATACTACATTTACAAAAAATTTGAAAAATGTTGCCGCAGGAACTTATACGGTTACTGTAACAGATTTTGCTACTGCAACAATCACAACTACTGCAACAATTACAGAACCTGGATTACTGGTTGCTAATCTCAGTAAAACAAATGTGGTTTGTAAGAATGCCTGCAATGGAACGGCAACAGCAGCGCCAACAGGAGGTACAACTCCATTTACCTATGTCTGGAATCCAGGAAGTAAAATAACTGCAGCTATTTCCGGATTATGTCCAAATACGTATTCGTGTTCTGTTACCGATAATAATGGCTGCACATCAACCGGAAGTGTTACAATTACGGAACCAACAGCATTAGTTACAGTGACTTCAGTAGCCGATACTGTTTGTCAAAATGTATGTACGGGCACTTCTTCCGTTTCTGCGAGCGGGGCCATTTCTCCATATACGTATTCCTGGAGTTCGAATACCGCAACGGGGCCGACAGCAACTGGTTACTGCGCAGGAACGTATACGGTGGTGGTTCAGGATGCAAATGGATGTTCTGTAAGCAATACCATAGCTGTGATACAGCGTCCAACAATTTTTTATACACTTTCTGTCTTGCAAAATGTTTCGTGTACAGGTAATACAAACGGAAAATTGAAATTCAGTGTTACAGGAGGAAAAAAGCCGTATGTTTTTAATTGGAATCCTGCAGTTGGCATTGATTCAACAGCGAATAATCTGGCTGAAGGAACTTATTCTGTAAGTGTAACTGATAACTATAACTGTGTAGTCACATCAAGCATTGGACTTGTTGCATTAACACAAACTCCGGTTGCTCCGAATGTAAGCCGATGTGATACGGGTTTGGTCACGATGAATGCATCCGGACCTGATTCAATTTTTTGGTTTCACCAGCTTTCAGGTGGGGTTGCTTTGGATACAGCTAAATTTTATTCTGTTCACCTTACAAAATCGGATACGTTTTATATTGAAAGGCATAATGGTTGTATAACTCCACGGAGCAGGGTTATTGCCACATACAAGGCTTTGCCGAATGTAATTGCAAGTACATCAAACGATACGATTTGTAAAGGAGCAAGTGCAATATTAAGTGCAGTAAATGCTGCGACTTACTTGTGGATGCCGGGTTCTTTATCGGGTGACTCCGTAAGTGTTTCACCGACTACGTTTACTACATATACAGTAACCGCGGCAGGACTTAACGGATGCATAAAAACAGATACCGTCCAGGTTGCTGTAATAGCATCTCCGGATATCAATTCAACTCCAAGTACAGATGAAACCTGTTTTGGTGATGCAAGCGGAACAGCTTCTGTCAGTGCATCTGGTGGGACGGGATTGTTATCGTATACCTGGAATACGGTTCCAATTTCGCATACTTCGTCAGTAAATAATCTTGTACACAGAACATACAACGTTACGGTCACAGATTCTAAAGGATGTAAAGCAACTTCATCTGTTATAATTCTTCCAGGAGATAAACCGGTTATAACTTTTTCAGGAACCGACAGTATCTGTAAAGGAAATTCAACAGCAATTACAGCAGGTGGAGGTCTAACGTACACTTGGTTACCAACTGACTCATTAAGTTGTGCTTCATGCGCGTCTATTGTTGCTGATCCTATTGTTTCAACAACGTATACCCTTACTATTTCAGATGCTATCGGTTGTACTGCTTCTGATACAGTGAGAGTGAGAGTTGACACCTTAACTCCAGCGACATTTGTTTTACCAGGATCGATTGACAGCTTATGTCTGTTCAGCACGCCGGTTGTATTAAGCGGAGGCGGCCCTGCCGGCGGCATTTACAGCGGAACAAATGTAAGCGGAGGCAGCTATGATCCGCAAACAACAGGTGTGCATACGATCACTTACACTTATTCAAACGGCAATTGCGCTTCATCTGCCACGCAGGATATTTTTGTAGATATCTGTACCGGGATTAAATCTTTGCAATCAAAAGAAGAAGGGTTGAAAATTTATCCCAATCCAAATAACGGACAGTTTGTAATTCAATCAGACAGAGCAACGATTATCAGTGTTGTTGATGAAACAGGCCGCGTGGTTTTTAATACTCAACTGAATTCTGCGAATAATTATTTTGTTCAACCGGAGAAATTCGATGCGGGGATTTATTTTATTCGTTCAACTTCTTTAACAGGTGAAGTTGTGTCGTTTAAGAAGATTGTGATTGAGTAGTAGTTGCTGCAGTGTGTGCCTACGGCACAAAAAGTATCGATCTTTGTTTATTACCAAATTGTTGTCCCTACGGGACAATCTTTTTGTAAGCTTTTTGTTGTGTGAAAAGGCCTTTTGGAAAATGGTTATAACCATTTTTTCTGCAAAATATCCTTTGCGTGATAGGTGATTATAATATCTGAACCAGCACGTGCAAATGCGTGCATATTTTCCATTACAATTTTTTGTTCGTCTATCATCCCCATTTTAGCAGCAGCTTTCACCATGCTGTATTCACCAGAAACATTGTAGCAGGATACTGGTAGTAATGTATTTTGTTTCAGGTTCCGGATTATATCCAGGTAGGCGAGGGCAGGTTTGACCATTAAGATATCTGCCCCTTCTTCTTCATCAAGTAAACCTTCTTTTAAAGCTTCATTTCCGTTTCTGAAATCCATCTGGTAGCTTTTGCGATCTCCTTTTTGCGGTGATGAATCAGCGGCTTCACGGAAAGGTCCGTAATAAGCTGATGCAAATTTTATGGCGTACGACATAACTGCCGTATTCTCGAAACCCTTTTGATCAAGAAGATTGCGCATGGCGCCTACACGGCCATCCATCATGTCCGATGGAGCAACCATATCTGCACCTGCCTGCGCATGACTAAGCGCCATTTTTGCAAGCACTTCGACTGATTGATCATTGTGTACATAGTCATCATGAATAATACCGCAATGTCCGTGCGTGGTATAAGCACAAACGCAGACATCCGTAATCACATAAAGATCATCACCAAAACGTTTTTTTAATTCACCGACTGCTTTTACAATAATTGAATTTCTGCTGTAGGAAGAGCTGGCGTCTTTTGTTTTTTCTTCTCCTACGCCAAATAATAAAATTTTATTCAAGCCCAGTTTTAAACCTTGCTCTACGTCTTTGAGTAATTCATCAACTGAGAAATGGCTTATGCCAGGCATTGCATCAATCGGGTGAATTTGTTTTTTGCCATGTGTGACAAAATAAGGGTAAATAAACATATCCTTAGACAAACGGGTTTCAGCTATCATCTCACGGATAACAGGTGTTTTTCTTAAGCGGCGTGGTCGGTTAAGCATAGTCTTATTCGGTTATAATAATTTTTAATGTGTTGATTTCTGCAGTTGAATAAAGTTTTACGAAATAAATTCCCGGAGCAGGTTTGTCATTATTTTCACCAATGTTCCATTGAACGGCATTGCTAGTGAATTCGTTTTGATAAAATGTTTTTATAACTCTTCCACTGATATCACTTATTTCAATAAGATTAACGGATATGTTTTTCCATTTTATGCTTGTGGAATTGTTGAATGGATTTGGATAAACTGAAATATTGCCATTGTTGCTCAACGCGGAAATTCCTGTGCTTTGATTCAGGATAATAATATCCATAAATGGCGGTTTGGGTGCCGGAATGCTGATTGTATTTTGACTTGAAGTAATTGCACCCGAAGCAACAGAATTAAGATAATGAATACTGTCCACCCGATAAACTGCATAAGTGAATTGTGTCACGGAGTTTAATCCGTTAAAATTAACAGTATAACCTTTTGCACTTGAATTATTATTTGTAATCAACACAGCTGCCGCATCAGCAAAAGATGTTTGCCCTGCCAGTATTGATGTTCCGAGGCTATCGGAACCGGTTGTAGCTAACTGATAAGGCGCTCCTTTAAATGTTGAAAAGGCTTTGTACGCAAGTCCGCTGAAGTTGTAATTGCCATCATCGTAAAATATTCCAAGGTCGGTTTGATCGGCACGATACCGCATTAATTTGGAAACATCAGTTTGCTGAAAATAGCTGAGTGACGCAGCAGTTGATGCAGTCATGAAAGGATCATCACGCCAGATGAAATAATTATTACTGTAACTGAAAGATAAATTACTCCATTCGCTGACAATGCGTTCAGTGCTTCCTAACCCGTGATTGGTTAATGTCTGTTTCGCAAAATTATCTGACAGCACAAAATTATATGGGTTAAGACTATGATAGTTGTGGTAAGCGAAAAAATCCAATGGCAAATTGAACGTTGTAACAGAATCAAGAAACTCATTGACAAAAGCGCTGCTGAAAATATTTGATACAACGGGACCTCCGACTTTTAGTGTATTGTCGAATTGCTTTATTTTTTTTGAAGTGTGACGGTACAGTCTGATATAATCCTGAACCGTTCCATTGAATAAAAGTCCGGGACCTGTATCGGGCTCATTATAAATTTCCCAATATTTAATGTTATAGTGAAAGCCTTTGTTCCAGCCATTGTTGTAGTGTTTTACAATCTGTAAACATACTTGTGCCCATTTGTCCATATCGCCCGGAACACCAAAATAGCTATGGGTGTTAGAACCGCTTTCTCCAAGGCGGAAATAAATATTTGCCCCTGATTTAACGATGGCTTTAATCACGGAATCGGTCATTGTGAAATTGTAGGCGGTTGAGTCCAATGCGTTCCTTGAAGTATCCGGAAAAATTTCGTGCATATCGCCCGGGCCCTCAAAATCATGTATGCGGACATAATCTATTCCGAGATCCTGAAAACTGGATGTCAGATCAAGTGTGCTGCTTACGGTTGGATCAATTGGTCCGACATTAATTCCCATAAATTGCCGGATCTGGTTTCCTGTTGGAGCCAACATATTTACGGTGAAAGGAGTATAAGAAGTATCTGTCAATTCAACCAGTGAAATGTCATCAAACCATGCACTACCATTTACTCCTGAAAAGCCCATCGTTAACTGTATGGTGTCGCATGCTGCAGGAGGATAAAATCTGAAATGAATTTTTTGCCAATTGGTCGTTTGTGTGGTGTTTAATCCGCCGTCACCGAATTGACGGGCACCATTTTTATTGAATTGAATATAAGGTTGTGCAACGCCATTTGCGGTATTTGTTTTTACATAACACTCAAGCAAATATTTTTTATCACCATTAACTTTTATCCACTGCGCCCCAAGATTTGTTACAAATGGAGGGGTGGGTGCATTATTAATATCGAGCCTAAGACTATTATTACCGCTATGAGAAACAGAATTGTCGATCTGAATAGTTCCGTAAGTCGAATTAGTTGTATAAGGATACCAGTTTGTGTTTCCGCTTTCAAAGCCGGGATTAAGCACCAGGTTTTGAGAGGATAAAGAGTGCTGACCAATCATGAACAGAAAAAAGAAAATGAAAAGCCGTTTCATGGAACGCTGATAAAATAGGATTGTTATGATCTGATAAGATTTTTATTTGTATTAGAAAAGACTTTTCGTTTGAATTGAGTCTCTTTCCCAAAATTCAATAAGATACCGACCTCAATTTCTGTAGCTTTAAGATAGTTTATAAGCTGGCATTCATGCTCTTCTATTAAACCCTCTGCTGCTTTGATTTCAATTATTACAGAATCATTGACAATTATATCAGCAAAATATTGTCCAACTTTTTGTTCATCGTAATAAACCTCAATTGGTTTTTGGCGTTCGCAATACAACCCAAGTTTTTTTAATTCAATAAGCATTGAATTTTCGTATACTTTTTCCAGAAATGCACATCCAAGGTTATTATAAACATTATAGTATGCATTAATAATAAGCTGAGTAATATCCGAGTGTTTATAATTGTCTGAAAAATTCATTATCTGCGATAATCTTATTTATCTTATTTGATCCGCGTTCTATATAAACTTTCTTACACACTCATCACAGCCTGCACTAATCCCAGGTCATCAAACGAAGGCGGCATTGCATTTGTTTTTACACCCAAAAGACGCAATGCATTTTCAGTCGCACCGCCCATGGCGACAACTTTTTGTTTCGCTGTTATTTTGTGTTTTTCAAAATAAGCTTCCACGTTAGAAGGACTTGTGAAAACAACAATTTCAGCATCGTGAATATCAGCAACACTATGTTTTATTGTTTCGTAAACGGTAAGGTCAATTGTTTGTCCAGGTTTTTTAAATTGCTGCTGAACCGTTTTTATACTTGCTTTAGCGGTTGGAAATAAAACAGTTCTGCTGCCAACTACAGATGCAAATTGTTTGGCTGTTAGTTGTGTATCTGTTGAATACCCAATGAAATCAGCCTTTTTACCAAACTTGCGTAACTCTTCTGATGTTGTTTTTCCAACTGCACCAATCTTCACAACTTCGGCAGGTGGGTTTTGTTCAAAATAATGTTTCACCGCATTTTTGCTGGAGAAAAAGATCCAGTCTGTTTTTGGAAATTTTTTTATAGTGAAGCGTTTGATCTCGATCAATGAGCGGGCTTCTACTTTAAATTTATGCGCAGTTAATGCCTTATGAAAATAATCGGTTTTCTTAGGATCACGTGTAATGAAGACAGTAGTCGGTTTTAACTCTTTCAGTTTTTTGATGATCTTTTCTGCAAGTCCTTCTGTTTTTACGGATTCCAGATAAACCTGCTTTGGATGTTTATCCCAAGCCGCGGCTTTTGATGCCCAAACTTTATACGTGATTTCATCATCTTCATCCTCAAATTTCTCGCAGTATACACCAAGCGGAAGCTGACAACCTCCATCAAGAAGATTCAAGACTTTGCGTTCTACGGCAATAGTTTCTGCAACATCAACATCATTTATTTTTTGAAGCAGTTCATGAAGTTTTGTGTCGTTTTCGCGAATCTGCAACGCCAATACTCCTTGTGCGGGTGCAGGAATAAATTCCTTCGGACTTATTTTTTCAACATGAAATTCATCCAGGTTAATTCCCAGGCGTTCAACACCGGCAGCTGCCAGCATGATTGCATCAAATTTTTTATCGTGCAATTGTTTGATTCGCGTTGGTACATTTCCTCTTAAGTCAACAATTGTTACGTCCTCACGGAAAGCAAGCAGTTGTGATTTTCTACGGGCAGAAGATGTGCCGACTTTCGCATGTTTTTTAAATCCGTATTTCAAATGTTCATCAACAGCACTTTTGTGAACTAAAATAAGTTCGGACGGGTCTTCTCTATATGAAACAGCAGCAATGGTTAAGCCTTTCGGATGCTCAGTAGGTAAATCTTTATGTGAATGAACAGCCAGGTCAATTTCCTTTTTCAACAAAGCGTCTTCCAGTTCTTTCGTAAAAAAACCTTTGCCTTCCATTTTGTCGAAACTCAGATCCTGTACTTTATCACCTTTCGTTTTGATGATTTTTATTTCCGAATCAAGACCGATTTCTTTTAACTTTTTCTTAATGAATTCGGCTTGCCATAAAGCAAGATCGCTTCCGCGTGAACCGATTATGATTTGGGACTTGGGACTCTGGATTTCAGATTTTTTTTTCGCAGCCATGGAAATTCTTAATTGTTAATTCAACATTCTTAATTCTTCAATTCTTTACTTCATCAATTAGAATGTCCTTCGCCATTTTCATGGGAACACTGATGTACTTTTTTTCTACGTAGGCGAGAATTTTTTCGAGCACTTCTTTTGATTGTGAATCAAGTCCTTCGATTTCTTTTGCAAATATCTGGTTGATTGCTGTGTCGTGGATCTCTTTTACTTTTTTAGGGATCTCACTCATAGCTAATTCTACCTGACGGGTTTTGTGGATTTGCCTGAACTCTGCAATATTATTCATCACAATACGGCTGCAGCTGTCCAGTTCTTTTTCGCGTTCTGCTAAATTTTTGCTTGCTATATCCTGTAAATTATTTACAGCAATCAGATTGATGTCGAAGCTGTTCAACACATCCGTATCCAGGTCATTTGGGACAGCCAGGTCGATCACAATTTTACGGGATGCGTCATCGCCGACAAGTGATTTGTACAATTCTTTATTAATAATGCTTTCGGAAGATCCGGTGCAGGTGAGGATCACATCAAAGCCTTCCGTATAGTTTTTCAGTTCGGTTAAAGGGAGTGCTTTTGCATTTAATTCGTTTGCCAGTTTTTCGGCGTTAGCTAACGTTCTGTTGAACACAACAAAATTTTTGAAACCGTGTTTCTTTAAATATTTAGACATGGTACTGTTTGTAATCCCGGAGCCGATTATAATGAAACGTGCATCCATTTTTACATTCAGTTCTTTTAGTCTGCGGTATGCCAGTGATACTACGGATACAGGATTACGTGCCACATTTGTTTCTGTATATACCTGTTTCGCCGTCTCAATAGTACGTTTGATAATGATACGGATCAGATCACCTGTTAGTCCCAGTTGTCTGCACTTTTCATATGCGTTGCGAACCTGTGTAATAATTTCGCGTTCGCCTACAACAAGTGAATCGATTGACGATGCAACATTAAATAAATGCTGCAGCGCTTCTTCGCCTTCCCAAACCAATGCATTGTCTGCTGCCCATTTTGCTTCTGCAGCATCCCACTCAGGATTGAATGCATGGAAAAATTTTATAAAAAAGTCACTGTTAAGTGAAGAAGGAGTCGAGATCAGAAATTCAACACGGTTGCAGGTAGAGAGGTACATCAATTCATTTAAGCCGCATTCCTGTTTAAGTGAAGCTAAACGTTCAGCAGCAATATCATCCTGCAAGTGCAGTTTACCAATCGTATCAATTCCGATTGTTTTGTGTGTGAATGCTATGATTTTAAAATTATTCATTTCCTTTTCTCAAACTCTCTCTGATATCAAACGGAATAAATTATTCTATGCCAAAGATCGGAACTCAACTTTTGTTAATTGTCATGGAATTGTCATAAAAGGGCTGAAGCTGATGAAAATCAGCTGTTTTCGGGGTTAAACATGACCTTGATCAGGTCCAGCGCTCTTCTCTCCAGGCCAGTTGTTCTTCGGGAGATAAAAAAGTCCAGGCAACGATCCGACTTATTTTTTGCCCTTGTGCCATATTAATTGTTTTTACCTCCGTGGCTCCGGCGATTCTAAGTGCAGTATAAATTTCGGGAAGGTGTTCACTTTTTGAAATGAGTGAACTGAACCAGAAAATACTATTCTGATGTTTTATACTTTGTTCAATCATATTAGTGACAAATCCAACTTCTCCGCCTCTGCACCAGAGTTCATTGCTTTGTCCGCCAAAATTCTGAAGTTCATTTCTGTCTTTTTTTACACCCAGTTTTTTCCACTTTAATTTATTACTTGCCAAAGCTTCATTTCTGGATGAATGAAAAGGTGGATTACAAATCGTGAAATCAAATTTTTCTCCGGGTTTTATAATGCCATTTAAAATCGCCATAGGCATAGGCTGCAAACGAATATCGATATGCTGATCAAGAGGCCTGTTTGACAAAACAATTTTTTTTGCGGAATCAACGGCAACTGGATCAATGTCTGTGCCGACAAAATTCCAGGCGTATTCTTTAGCTCCTATAAGAGGATAAATGCAATTAGCTCCAACACCAATGTCAAGCCCGGTAATTTTGTTCCCTGTTGGAATTGTTTCATTATTGCACGAAGCAAGCAAATCGGCTATGTAATGAATATAATCCGCACGGCCCGGAATGGGAGGGCAGAGATAATGTTCCGGAATATCCCAGTCATTTATACCATAAAAATGTTTGAGCAGCGCTTTGTTCAGGATCTTGACTGCCGATTGATTTGTGAAATCTATTGACTCGTCTCCGAACTTATTCACAGCAACAAATTTTTTTAATTCAGGACAAGCTTTAACCAGCACAGGAAAATCATAGCGCCCCCGATGTTTATTGCGTGCATGAAGATCAGTTTTTTCTGCAATTATTTTTTTTATCTCTTTAGCCATTTGCAGAGGTTAAGATAATATTTTTATTTCGTCTTAGTAAGGGACATTAGTTTTTGCCCCTTCAACAAAATTTTCAGGCTACCTCTTTTGAAAGAGATATGCGCTTCCTTTTTATCATGATTGTCCATATCATGCTTGTAAGCTGAGATCACATCTTTATAAGATAAAACACCTACTATGTTGTTTTTATTTTCTTTCGCAACAACCGCAATGACATCCGTGTTTTCTTTTGCCATTAGTTCAACTGCTCGCCGAAGCGAATTGTCGATGGAAACAGTTGAAGTTTTATGTTTAATCAGTGTACCAATTGAATTTTTTTCGTCTGCATTGCTGCTGAATAAGCCGGATAAATTGATGATTCCTCTGTACTCGGCATCCTTACTAACGATCACAAAATAACCGTTTGCTGCATTTCCTTCTTCGCTGATCCATTCACGGATTTCCCCGATGCTGTTCTCTTCATTTAAAACCAGTTCGTCGTTACTCATGACTTCTTCCACGGTAATTTTTTCCAGGAGATCCTGTTCGTATGAATGAGGAGTTTGCACGCCTCTTCGCGCAATTTTTTCAGTCATGATCGTGTTTTTCATTAAGAAGAATGAAACAAAATAAGATGCAACACAAGCGCCAAGCAGTGGAAGCAAGGCGTTGAATTGCCCCGTTGTTTCCAACGCAAAAATTATTGAAGTCAATAAGGCTCTGGAAGCTCCGGCAAACATGGCTGACATGCCAACTAATGCAGCAAGCGGCACAGTAATTCCTGAATTCGGGAACAGGTACATTATTCCCATTCCAAGCAAAGCGCCGGCTGCTCCACCAATGGTAAGTAAAGGGGCAAGCGTTCCACCAGATGTTCCGCTGCCAAGTGCGATTGCCCAGGAAATAAATTTCAGAATGCACAAAGTGAGAATTAGTTTCAAAGGCATTGTTCCTGAAAGGACATTTGTAATGTTATCATAGCCTACCCCAAGCGTATGCGGCGCAAAATACCCTACGGTACCGACAGCAATTCCGCCAATTGCAGGCCACCACATCCAGTGAATAGGAACCTTCTCAAAGCTGTCTTCAATAAAATAAACGGCTTTGGTGACGAGTGCTGATAATATGCCAATGCCAATGCCCATCAGGCTATATGTAGCAAGTCCGGTATTGGTTGCCGATAAAAGAGCAGGCATTTCAAAAACTGGTTCGGAACCAAATAATAAATGATGACCGGCAGCACCAATAATACACCCTATTGAAACAGGAATAATTGAACGTGGGGAAAATTCAAACAATAATAATTCTATGGCTAAAAAAATGGCAGCAACTGGACTTCCGAAAATAGCTGACATACCTGCCGTTGCACCTGCAGCCAGTAAAATTTTTCGTTCGTTGTGAGAGATCTTTAACAATTGTCCGATGGTTGAACCCAATGCACCGCCTGTTGCAATGATGGGACCTTCAGCACCAAATGGTCCACCTGTGCCAATTGAAATAGCGGAAGAAAGAGGCTTCAGATAAGTGATAGCAGGTTTTATTTTACTTTGATTCGTTAAGATCTGTTCCATTGCTTCGGGTATGCCGTGGCCACGGATTGCCTTTGAACCGTATAATGCCATTAAACCGACAATGACTCCTCCAATAGCAGGAACGATAATTACGAAAAGTCCTAACGTGTTATCAGCAGGACTTTTATGTACACCTGAAAAATTTCCATAAAACGAAATATTTGTAAAAAGGTCAATCAGGTAAACCAGGAGCTTAGCTATAATGCTTACCAACACTGCAATTCCGGATGCTATGAGAGAAATGGTAAAAAGCCTTTTTTTGTTTTCTTCTTTCCTGGGTTCGAAATTTTCGGATTCAAGCGTAGGGTTTAGTGAAACGGAAATAGGAATTCCGTTGTTTAAAATATTAGTTTTCATAGTCGTGATTATAGGATGTGGTTCCTAAATGTAAGAAACACAATTATATGTCGTCACGATAAGTGTATGTGTTGACGAATGATCCTGATAGAAGAAGTTTACTTTTTTATAAATTCTGTAATTTTTTGGGGTATTATTCGAAATTGATTTACTCTACAAGGGAAAGCTGGTCAAAAGAATATCACTTAATTTTCCTTGAAGAGTTATGAATGCGAAGAATAGTGATTTTCCTTTCAGAAATTTTATAAAATATTCTATAATTTCCTTCGATGAGTTCGCGAATTTGAGGATTTGCTTTCTCCGGAACTATTCTTCCTGATTGAGGGAATTCAGTTAATTGGTCAACACGTTCTATGAGCTTTGAAACGAATCGTGATGCATAGAAGATGGAATCGAGTGAGATATAATCGTTAATTGCTTTCAAATCTTTTAACGATTTTTGAGTCCAGTTTACTTCGGCCATCTAGCAACCAGTTTTTTTACTTTCTCGTGGCTGATTGTTTTACCGGATTTTGCTTCTTCCAGACCTTCGTCTATTTTTTCTATGACCAACAAGCGTTCCAAAAAATCGTCAAGATTGAATTTTTGCGGAAACTCATTCAGTGTATGTATAATGGTTGACTTTTTCATGAAAATAAAGATACAAAAATGAAATTACTTTTTTCTTACCGGAATCCAAATCTCCTCTTCTGAAGAAGGATCATCATTTTTATACTTTTCTCCCATGACGGCAAAATGCGGTCTGTGATCCAGGACGTAATCTGATTTGGGTAACCAATCCATGAAAATATAATTGTAAGTCAGAGCACCCTCTTTGGCTGGTCCCTTATGCAAGAACACTGCATATAACCCCGTTGGTATTGTCAGAGTTTCCATTTCGGCAGGAGCAGTATTGAAATCAGTTACTTCAATAGCGGCCCATTTCTCAAATTCATTTGCAGGATTGAAATTGACAAAATGATTTGCCGGATATACCTCCACAGAATATAATTCTGAACCGATTAGGTTTTTGATTTCTTTTTTACGCGGCATAAATTTATTCCACAGTTCAAATGTGCGGTTTTTGGTATGTGAAGTCTGCAGGTGCTGACCAATTAGTTTTTTTTCAGCAAGATTTTCTATTCTCAGGAACATTAGTTTGTTTTTGAGTTATCCGTAATGAATTCGTTAATGCACACATTTAACCGGTTTTTAACCCATTCTTTTTGAGAGGGAGTCAGACTATCCAGGATCTGATTATTGTTATCGTTAAAATCATAAAAAATATCCTGCAGAAATTCTGTTTTAATCTCTGTCATTCTTTTTTCATTGGTAAAATCGATGGCGCCGGTTTTTGATAGAACACTTTCCAGCCTGTTATAAGTAATGTAATTTGTCATCTCTTCCACTAAAAAAGTAAACTCCTCAGAATGAGATTTCACATCCGGCACAAACGACCATTTCTCTGCTTCGTGAAATTTTTCTTCAGCGAATTCCGGATTCTTGACTTTTACAACCGGCCGCACTTCCAGGCCTTTTAATTCAGAATGACTAAGAGGTTTGATAACAATTCCTTCTATAATATTGGGATTTAATTCCGGAAGACCCAGTTGTTTAGGTACTGTTGAGTTGATCCGGATATTATAACTCAACGCTTCATTCAGTTTGCCGCTGAACAGAACCCTGGCATGAAAAATATTGAATCTTTCAAAATAAGAAACAGCTGTTTTGTAATCCAGGTACCATTTTGTGTTTCCGGATTCAATTGCAATATCAAATGCACAGAATTTTACAGAAGGATGATAATAAACGCCAGTCTGGATAGCCTGAACCTGCTCGTCCGCCTCAATTTTTGGATGCGGATATTTTCCACCAAACAATTCTCCGTAAATAATATAACGCTCTGCTTTGATGTCTGATCTTAACTGTTCAAACAACTGAATGACTTTCTCTTCCAGCTCTTTTACAACCAACTGAAATCCAAAAAAATCATCGCTCCATTTTAAATATTCTTTTCGTTTCGCAAATAATAATTTCCGGTTCTCATATACAAAACTGAAATTGGCACCGTGTACTTTTTCTGTCACTGCCCATTTTACTTTGCCCAAATCAGCCAACGCTTTTTCACTTAAATGAAAAGCATTTAAGTTCTGCGGCATTTTTTCGTATTCTGGGTTGTGGGACATTTTGGTTTCCAGGTTCTGGTGTTTCGAAGTTTATGAAACTAATATACAACTTCGTTTATTTAAATTGCTGGTAATTTTACAACAATAAAAAAGCCCCGAAAACCGGGGCTCGTACATTTGTCACATTCTCTTTAGAAGAGTGCACAGTCAGGACTATAACTTTATCTCATCCTCATTTTTATTCAGAAAATGATACTCCATAAAATGATAAGAGGAAACCGGACGTAAGTTTATTTTCTTTCCGTATTTACGTTTCCATTTTCCTTTGATGGAAGTGAAGAGGCCTTTGCTGATATAGGCTTCAATGAATGGATGTAAGCAGAGTGTTACTTCTTTTTCGTTTTGTTCGGTTAAGATGTAACGCAGGTTATTTTCAATCTGGTCAATCAATAAAATACTTGCCTGGATCTCGCCGGTACCACCGCATGCAGGACATTTTTCAACTGTCACTACATTAGTCGCAGGACGCACGCGTTCACGCGTGATCTGGATCAAACCGAATTTACTCGGAGGTAAAATATTGTGCTTGGCCTTGTCACCGCGCATTTCATCGCGCAGTTTATTAAATAATAATTTACGGTTTTCACTGTTGTGCAAATCGATGAAGTCAACAACAATAATTCCGCCCATATCACGCAAACGTAGTTGACGGGCAACTTCCACGGCCGCATCTAAATTCACTTCCAGTGCATTCTGCTCCTGTGATGAGCCTGATTTTGCACGGTGTCCGCTGTTCACATCAATTACGTGTAAGGCTTCGGTGTGTTCAACGATCAGGTAAGCGCCGGTCTTCATGGTCACCGTTTTTCCAAACAGCGCTTTCATTTGTTTGTCTACATCAAATGCATCGAAGATTGGAACTGGTCCTTTGTGCAGCTTCACAATTTTTTCCTGTTCAGGAGAAATCGTGCGCAGGTATGTTTTTATTTCTTCGAACATCTTCGGATCATCCACATGAATGGCATTGAAAGATGCATTCAACATATCACGCAGAATAGAAGAGGTACGGCTTAATTCACCCAGTACTTTTTTAGGAGGCTGCGCCATTTTTAACTCCTGGAAACAACTTTCCCATTTGCTGATCAGATCTTTCAGATCGGCATCCAGTTCAGCAACGCTTTTGTTTTCTGCAACCGTGCGTACGATCACGCCAAAATTTTTCGGCTTGATACTTTGCATCAGGCGTTTAAGCCTGTTCTTTTCTTCGTTCTCTTTTATTTTTTGAGAGACAGAAATCTTATCCGAAAAAGGTACCAGTACTAAAAAGCGTCCGGCAATGGAAACTTCCGTTGTGATGCGGGGTCCCTTTGTAGAGATCGGTTCTTTTGCAATCTGCACCAGTATATTCTGACCGCTGTTCACCATTTGAGTGATCTTGCCGTCTTTCGGAATGTCTGATTCGTTTTTAAAGTTGCCCAGGTCAGATGTGTTGATCTTGTCGCTTTGCACCAGTTTAGTGTACTTCATTAATGAGTTGGCCTGAGGGCCAAGGTCGAGGTAATGCAAAAATGCATCTTTTTCATAACCTACATCAACGAATGCGGCGTTTAGTCCGGGCATTACTTTTTTTACTTTACCCAGGTAAAAGTCGCCAACGGAAAAATTATTGTTGGTCTTTTCGCGGTCAAGTTCCACCAGCCGTTTGTCATTTAGCAATGCTATAATGACCTCGTTCGGGTGGGAATGTATTACTAGTTCGTTATTCAATTCTAATGTGTTTTAAATTACCCTCTTTAACTGCGCTCATAACAGAGCATAACAGCAGGAGGTTTGTTCAATTTGTTATAGCAGAAAATCAGCACCCCAAAGGTACCGATACCGCTTAAAACCCAGGTCAACATATTTTGTAGTGTTGTACATTTCCGTTGTACGGAATTTATTGCAGTCTTTGTTTATCCGCTAAAGCAGATAAGCATCAAAAAGCAAAGGCATGTGTTGCCGGGGAAGTATAACAGGAAGAAACAAAAATGAAAAGAACAACGTCCGGAAAATTCCCTAACGTTGATCTTTCAAATCAGTTTATTTCTTTTTGTGCCTGTTTTTTCTCAAACGTTTTTTGCGTTTGTGAGTTGCCATTTTATGACGCTTTCTTTTTTTACCGCTTGGCATAATTTATGAATTTAAAAGTTTAAAAGTTTCAAGTTTCCAGTTAGAACAACTAACTCTGTCCTTGTTTTAGTTTATTAATATAATTTTTTACTTCGTTTTTAATCGTTACATCATCCACTAGGTTCATGTATTTTTCCAGTGTCTGTATGGCTTCCTGTTTTTTTCCTGTGCGCTCATACGCATCGGCTAAAAAAAGATAAGCCTCTAAATAATCCGGTTTAATCGTCAGTACTTTGTTGAAGCGATCAATTGCTTTTTCAAACTGACCCGATTTTACTGAGAAGAAAGCCAGGTTCAGTTGAGCATTAATATTGTTTGGATCCACTTCCACAACACTGCGCAACAAACCTATCCCTTTCATCGGATCCTGCGACCCTTCTACATAACAGGCACCCAGGTTTGTTTTGGCATCCAGGTTAGTCGAATCCATGCTCAGGACTTTTTCAAAACAGCGCATCGCATTTTTATAAAGCGGTGTGCGTTTATCTTCTTTGGCAAAGCGGACTGCGTTATAATAACGTTCCCCGGCTTTTTCCCAAAGAGCGGCTTTACTATCAATCACAGCTTTCTGTTCAGCATAATAGGCTGCAACATCCGGTCGTTTCAGGCCATCCCATGTTTTTGTAAGCGAATCCAGGAAACCGAGTTTCTGATCATTCGTTGCATGATCAAATCCTTTTTTGAATTCAGCGACACGTGCTTTAGGCTCAGCGGTCAATGAAGAAGTTGCTTCGTCCGCAATAGTCTCCATGGATACATCTGTAGACGCTTCTGCGGTTTCAACCTTCTCTTTTTTAGGAGCTTTGGTATTTGCAAAAAGTAAAAGAACGAATAGACCAATAGCGCCAATAATAGCTATAATCTGCGCTTTGGACATTTAAATCTGGTTATTGATTAGTACCTTCTGGTTTTACCACCACGCTTTTCTTCACTTTTTCAGCAAAGGTTTTAGCTGGTTTAAACGAAGGTATATAATGTGCAGGTATGATAATGGTTGTATTTTTTGAAATATTACGACCAGTTTTTTCTGCGCGTTTTTTAACGATGAAGCTTCCAAAGCCTCTTAGGTAAATGTTTTTACCTTCACTCATATGGTTACGGATCACTTTCATGAACGATTCCACTGATGCCTGAACTGCGATCTTCTCAATCCCTGTCTTTTCGGCAATTTCGTTAACAATATCTGCTTTAGTCATTGTACAAACTATTTAAAATCAAACAATTAAAATTCAATTAATGGGTTACAAATATACTAACTCTTTTTCAATTAAAAAGCAAATTATCGATTAATTAGCTGATTATGACGAATATAGGCTAAGGTATAGCGGAAACGGGCGAAATTCGTGTGGAAATTAGTTCAAAAGTCAGAAAGTCCAATGTCCAAAGTTATTATTAAAATGAAATGAAGCCCTCCTAAAAGAGGGGACTTTGGACTTTCCAACTTTACACTTTGGACACTTTTAGGTTATAACCACCTGCTCCGGTTTAATAAGTTCTTCCCCTTTAAATTTAAGGAAGACTTGCGCCACCGTTAAAACATCTTTCTGGCAATAGGTGACAATACGGGCGAGGTTTTTCTCTTCATAATATACACGGGATACATCACTGCCATCAATGTCGTCTTTAGGGGTTGGAATGTCAAAAAGGTTGGCCAGTAAATTTAAAGAAGTGAAACTTTTATAATCCCCGAACTTCCATAAATCCATAGTATCCAATAGGTTTACTTCCCAGGGTTTTTTTCCGGCGATGTCCAAAAGTTTCGGAAGTCGTATTCCATTTACCAGCATGCGGCGTCCGATAAAAGGATAATCAAATTCCTTTCCATTGTGCGCACAAAGAAGACTTTCTTTTTTGCTATAATGTTTATTGAGCATTTCCGCGAATTCAGAAAGGAGAATTTTTTCGTTGTCACCTGAAAATGATTTCAGCCTGAATGTTTGTCCCGACATAAATCCAACAGTAATGCAAATAATCCTTGCGAATTCTGCAAAAATGCCTGCTTTCTTATAATGTGCTTCCGGCGTTTCTGTAGTCTGAAATCTGAATTTTGCATCCCATAATTTCCGGGTATTCTCATTCAGATCGGAATACTTATACGTGACGGGAACCGTTTCTATATCTAGGAAGAGAATATCTTCAAGTTTAATGGAGTCTAACATGATTGGCGATTGATGATTTACGATTGTTGAATACAGGTGCAAAGTAGTGAAAAAGCCGAATCCAAAAATAAGTGATAATACGTAGGTGAATTACAATTTAGGAATTACGAGTTACGAGTTACGAATTACAATATGCTGTTCAACTTCCTATTGTCTATTGTCTATTGCCAACTGCCCTCATTTAATCATGACACCCTTTTTCTTTATAAGGGGAACAGTGATAAAATTGCTTTCGCAGATGCTTTCAGCAAGGAAAATATATTTTTTATCGTACATCACTTTGTCAATGAAAAAGCTGACCCAGTATTCATTATTGATCCCGAAAACATCTTCCATGATAGGTTCAATTTTGGCAAAGCCTTTGGGAGGAATAGTGTCCAGGAAATGACGAAGTGTGGAGGTTTTGCGGCCTTCTCCCTGAAGCAAACCATAACCTGTTGATGTGACCAGCACGCCTTCAATAGTTACATCTTTCAGATTGAGCATATATACATTCCATACCTGCTCGCCTTTATCGTCAAGTTCTTTCACAACAGCGACTGCAATGTCAGTTACCTCTGGTGGATGGATATCTTTTTTCATAAGCGGAATACAAAAATAATAAAAATGCCATCAACGAATTACGAAGAAGACAGGAATTTACGAATTGAGTGCATTAACGAATCCCGAATTTTTGCGAATTGAACGAATCAGCAGGAAGATTCACTTGCGTAGTTATATCTAAAAAGTCATGGCAGCATCCAGGTAAACAAAAACATCCTTGGGTGTGTCATTGGTTTTTTCTTTGTCGCGTTTGTGACCGAGACGGACTACAACCATATTCAGATCAGGGATCACAAAAATATATTGTCCGAGTATGCCACGGCAATAGCTGATGTGATGGCCTTTGTAATCCAGCATCCACCATTGATAACCATAATTTACATTTGGCTTTCCTTCTTCAGTTGAAAGAGGGGCGGGCTGCATGGCCTGTTTGACATAGTATTCCGGAACCAATTGTTTTCCATTGAAATTTCCGTTATGCTCATATAATAATCCGAAGCGGGAAAAATCACGCGCATTGGAGTTAAAGCAACAGTATGCTTTTTCCATTCCGTCCGCATGATCAAGGCTCCAGAAGGCTGAATTTTTTGCGCCCAGATTTTTCCATAAACGCTCACTCATATATTCACTTAATTTTTTGCCCGAAGCTTTTTCAAGAATGAATCCCAAAAGCTCTGTGTTTCCGCTTAAGTATTTAAAAATCTTTCCGGGTTCTTCGGTCACTTTGTATTTCATTGTCAGTTTGTGCAGGTCCTTGCCGTAATAGGCTGCGGCAGGATAGGCGAGCGGGTTCACGTAATTCTCATCGAAATTAATTCCGGAACTCATAGTGAGTAAATGACGGATAGTTAGTTTAGCATTATCTCCTTCTTTATATTCAGGAATGAAATCACCGACAGGTTCATCCAGTGATTTGATGTAACCATCCTGGATCGCGCAACCAACCAGGATACCGACAAAACTTTTTGCCATTGAAAAAGAGTTAGTAACAGAATTTTCCCCGTATCCATCCCAATATTGTTCATAGCGAACAGAATCATTTTTAATGACCAGGTAAGCAATGGTGCCGTACTGATCAAATGCTTTTGTGTCGATATTTTTTTTGTTGTAATCTTTCCCGTTTGGAATTGGAATTTCTGTTCCGGCCTTTACTTCGCGGTTTTCAAAAATTTTATACTCGCCAATAGCTGGACCAATCCGGCCTTTGAGATAGGTATTCGCAACACCTTTATATATGTAGGTCTTGCCGCTGAACAAAATAAAAAGGTTCAGTAAAATGAGCACAATTAAAAACCACTTTCCTATTTTCTTAAGTACATTCATACGGTTTCCTTTTCTGAAATTAATTCAGCTTCAAACAAAGATGCAAAATGTTTTTTCAGTTTTTCTTTAACCTCTTCCATATCCACTTTCCGTCCAAGTTCTTTATCCAGTGAAGTTACGGCCTTATCTGTAATTCCACAGGGAACGATATTATTAAAATAACTTAAGTCGCTGTTTACATTCATTGCAAAACCATGCATAGTCACCCAGCGGCTCGCGCGAACGCCCATTGCACATATTTTACGTGTTTTCTGAAGATTTGTTTCATCCAGCCATACCCCCGTTTGTCCGGCAGTACGTCCCGATGGGATTCCGTATTCAGCAAGTGTGAGAATCACCATTTCTTCCAGGAAACGCAGGTATTTATGTATATCAGTAAAAAAGTTGTCGAGGTCGAGGATTGGGTAGCCGACAATTTGTCCCGGGCCATGATACGTGATATCTCCACCACGGTTTATTTTATAATAGGTGGCATGCTTGTTATTCAGTTCCTGTTCATTGATCAATAAATTTTTTTCTGAACCACTTTTACCCAATGTATAAACATGAGGATGCTCGCAAAAAAGAAGATAGTTCGAAGTTGGAAGTTGTAAGTTCGAAGTCCGGTTCTGAATTTTTACATCGGTAACTTCTTTGAATAATTTTTCCTGGTAGTCCCAGGCTTCCTTATAGTCAATAAGACCTAGGTCTTTGAAGATTATTTTTCTGTTAGGGGCAGGTGACATGGGTCAAGGGTCAAGGGACAAGGGTCATGGGACAAAGGACATGGGTCAAGGGACATGGGTTGATTAACGTAAAACGGGTTTCTTTTTTTCCTCCAAAGTTTGGATTGATTTGGAAAGCATTGCAATGATGGAGGATAATTTTTTATCCCGGTCTTCTATAGTTGTAATTGACAACAGCCTGGAGGACCTTTTATACCAACCTCTTGCTTCTCTTGCCGAGCCACGCGATATCCGTAAAAATTGTGGATATTCTTTTCCATAACCTCTGCCGTATCCCTCCTCTATATTGGCTGAAATTGAACCAACGGCCCTGATAAGCTGATTTGATATTTCTCTTCCGCGCGAGTCTTTCAGTAGAATCTCTGTGTCGTACCAACATTCTTCCCACAAGCGCATGGACATTTGATAAAATACGATTTCATCTAGTCTGTCACTCATGGTTTATAATTTGATATTAATTTTTTTCTGTGTCCTCTGTCCTCTGTCCTCTGCCCCTTGTCCTCTGTCCCTATATTTTAGACAACTCCGACTTCAAATGATTGATCACATTGATTTCGTTTGCATCGTAACCGCGTTTGTCAGCCAGGTAGCAGGAGATCCAGTCGCCAAGATGGATCAGGTAGATAGCTTTTTCGATTTTGCTTTTACCTTTTGAATAGATCTCGATGATGGTTGATGTATATTTCTGGATAACTTCTTTGTTGATCTCAATGCGGGTGTTGTTACGGTCATATTCATCATGATCACGGAATAGCACCACCGCAATGTTTTCATTTTTTTCGCGCCAGCCGACTAATTCGTTGTGGTTCATTTCGGGAATGATCTGGTGCCAGCAGAGAATTTTTGAATTTTCATTCAATTGTTGACGGAAACGAATGGCAACGCCTTCATTGTATGTTGTGGTATAAATAACCGGCAATTTATTCATCAGTTTTTCGGTTATTTTATGTGCTTCTGTGGTGATATTTCCTTCTTCTTTATCTATCAGTTCAATAGATGCATTTAACTGACTTTCAACATCCGATTTTATAATTCCGAAAAATTTGAAAATGAAAAGTAATTGTGTCAGTGAATATCCAAGACAAGCCCGTGGCGGGTTTCCACCTGGTATAACAATGGTATCGAATTTATTTTTTTCTGCAATTTCTTTGATCTTACCGCCGGAAGTAACGCATACAATTTTCGCTTTTTTACTCATCGCTTGTTCAAGCGCCTGGATCGTTTCTTCTGTGTTGCCTGAATAAGAAGACGCAATAAACAAAGTGTTCTCATTCACAAAAGCCGGAATAAAATAACCTTTACAAACAGTGATAGAAGCATTGGCTTCAAGTGCAACCAATTCACTTACAATACTGCCTCCAATTCCTGAACCGCCAAGACCAGCTATAACGACACTGGTTATAGGTTGATTGCTTTTATGTAATTGAGCAGCTTTACCAATTTCAATGGCTTTTTTTAATTGCTTGGAAAAATCAGCGACTAAGGCTTTCATGGCGTTTTTAATTAGTCAGTAAATTTAGTAAAAAACATAGCAATAATAGTACGAATTGGTGATTCAGAAGTCCACCCAAGTTAAAAGGGGTGTTCCACGACAGTATTGCCGGTTTTATCGAAAATATATTTTAGTTAGATTTGCATAAATTAAAAACAACCCATGAAAGAAGAGTTAAACGAACAGGAAATACAGCGCAGAAAGAAACTGGAGGATATTATTAAACTTGGAATTAACCCGTATCCCGCCGACCTGTTTGAAGTGAATGTGAATGCAAAAGATATTCACGAAAATTACGAACGTGATAAAACCAATTATAAAAATGTAAGTATTGCGGGTCGTATTATGACCATGCGTGATATGGGTAAGGCAGCATTTGTGAATTTGCAGGATTCAACGGGCCGTATCCAATTGTATATTAAACGCGACGATATTTGTCCGGGCGATGATAAAATATTGTTTGATCAGCTATTTAAAAAATCACTTGATATAGGGGATTTTATTGGTGTTGAAGGGTTTGTATTTACTACAAAAACCGGGGAAATTTCTATTCACGCGGTGTCACTGAAGTTACTGAGTAAGGCATTAAAGCCGTTGCCGGTAGTTAAAATAGATGAATCAGGAAAAGCTCACGATGATGTTACAGATCCGGAGTTCCGTTACCGTCAGCGTTATGCGGACCTGGTTATTACTCCGGGAGTAAAAGAGGTGTTTATTAAACGCACGCAGGTTATGAATTCCCTGCGGAATACATTTAATTCAAAAGGATACCTGGAAGTTGAAACACCAATTCTGCAACCTATTGCAGGAGGTGCAGCAGCGAGGCCTTTTATGACCCATCACAATACGCTGGATATGCCATTGTATTTACGTGTTGCAAATGAATTGTACCTGAAACGTCTTATTGTTGGTGGTTTTGACGGCGTATATGAATTTGCAAAAGATTTCAGAAATGAAGGAATGGACCGCACGCATAATCCGGAGTTCACCGTAATGGAAATCTATGTGGCTTATAAAGACTACAACTGGATGATGGATTTTACAGAGGAAATGCTGGAAAAAGTAGCGATGGATTTATATGGAGATACAAAAGTGACTTTAGGTGACAAAGTGATTGATTTTCAACGACCCTTCAAACGTATCAGCATGTATGATTCTATAAAGGAGCATACGGGAATCGATATCAGCAATATGGATGAAGATGCGTTAAGAAAAGTTTGCAGCGACCTGGGGATCCATCTGGAAGCCAGTATGGGCAAAGGGAAATTAGTGGATGAGATTTTCGGCGCGAAGTGTGAAGGCAATTATATTCAACCGACTTTCATCACGGACTATCCGGTGGAAATGTCGCCGTTATGTAAAAAGCACCGCAGCAAACCCGGACTGGTAGAGCGTTTCGAGTTGATGGTGAATGGAAAAGAATTGGCGAATGCCTACAGTGAATTAAATGACCCGCTTGATCAACGTGAGCGTTTTGAAGAACAACTGCGTTTGTCGCAAAAAGGAGATGATGAAGCGATGTTCATTGACCATGATTTTTTACGTGCACTTGAATATGGAATGCCACCAACAGCAGGTATGGGTATTGGCATTGACCGATTAGCAATGATCATGACTAATTCACATTCAATTCAGGATGTTTTGTTTTTTCCTCAAATGCGTCCGGAAGTGATTAAAAAAGCGGTAGTAGAATTGAAACCGGAAGAGTCAAAAATTTTGGATGAGGTAAAAAAACAAAATCAGGCTACACTTGCAAGCCTTAGTGAAAGCACGGGAATGTCCAAAAATCAGCTTCAGAAACTGATGAATTCATTAGAAGAAAGAAAGCTGGTGAAAAGAGAAGGGCCTGTTTATCAAACACTAAATTAAAAAACAAAGAATTGTCAGCGTAAGCGTAATTCGTAAATTCGTTTATTATTCGTAATTCATTGATGAAAAAAATTGCAGTCATAGGAGGAGGAAGCTGGGCCACAGCCATTGTGAAGATGTTGTGCAATAATGTGGAGGAATTACACTGGTGGGTTCGCGGCCAGGAGAGTGTTGAGTTTATCAATAAATATCATCACAACCCGAATTATTTAAGTTCGGTGGAGCTGGATTTGAAAAAGATCATTGCCAGTAATGACCTGAAAAAAGTTGTTGCTTCGGCCGATGTAATTGTGATGGCCATTCCGGCGGCATTTTTGAAAGAATCCATCTCTTCGTTAGTGGCAAACGATTTGAAAGGAAAAACTATTTTTTCGGCTATTAAAGGAATTGTTCCGGAACATAATTTGATCGTCGGTGAATTCTTTAATCAGAAGTTCAATGTTCCGTTTTCACAAATAGGAGTTATATCAGGACCATGTCATGCAGAAGAAGTGGCATTGGAAAAATTGTCTTATTTAACAATTGCCTCACAGAATGCAGAAGCCGCATCTTACCTCGCTTCACAAATTAGTTGCAGGTATATCAAGACGACCGTTTCTGATGATATTTATGGGACAGAATATTCTGCAGTACTGAAAAATATTTTTGCAATTGCATCAGGGATTTGTCATGGTTTGGGTTATGGAGATAATTTCCAGGCGGTGCTTGTCTCCAATGCCATACAGGAAATAAAATGGTTCGTGGATGCGGTTCATCCGATCGATCGTGATATAAAAAGTTCTGCTTACCTCGGGGATCTTTTGGTGACGGCTTATTCTCAATTCAGTCGTAATCGTACGTTCGGAGGAATGGTTGGTAAAGGTTATTCCGTAAAAGCCGCGCAACTGGAAATGAACATGGTTGCAGAAGGTTATTATGCAGTTAAGTGTATCAACGAGATCAACAAAAACTACAAAGTTGATATGCCTATTGTTGATGCGGTTTACAGGATCCTGTATGAAAAAATGGCGCCTGCCATCGAGATCAAATTACTGACGGATAAGTTGAGTTGATTTATTAGCAGCAAATATTTCTTAATTTAATGTAATGAAAAGACTTCTTCTTTATTTATTTCTGCTTTTTCAATTCAGTTTTTCTTTTGCGCAAAAACAGCCTTCCGATACTACCCTGCTGATTGTGGGAACATTTAATCTCAAGAATAACCTTGCGAGAAATATTCATGTAAATCTGTTTCTTGATGAACAACGGGTTGATTCCTGTACTGTTACAGGAAATGGTGTATTTGGCTTTGCGCTTAAACGTAACCTGATCTATGCAATTGAAATCAGCAAAGAGGGTTTTAAAAAGAAAACAGTTGGTGTTTCAACCAAATTGCCGGATGGAATTGCCGGAAAACCTTATTTCAAATTTGTATTCCAGGTTCCGCTGGAGAAGGAGAGCGAAGAAGATAAGGACGTAAAGCACATTTTCGAATTTCCAACCGCTATTGTTTACTACAACGATGCAATAGGTGAATTTGATTACGGTCTGGATGAAAACCGTTTTAAAAAGGATAAGAAAAAGTAAATTCTACAATAAGTACGCCGCTTCTTTTTCAGTCAGTACAGGTATATTACACTTTTTACAAATGTCGCAGTTGGAACGTGTAAGCCACATGGCAGTGTCAGATAAGCGTTCATCAGTAAATGGAGATCCTGAAGTTTTGGCGCCAGTTAATTTTTTCAAAAATATTTTTCTCTTCACATTGTCTTTTGCCAGGTAATTCAGCGCACGCAATGGATTTTTTTTGATATATTCTTTGGTGTTCGGATAATTAGTCAGCAGCTGAATGGTCCAGTTTTCCAGTTGATTTATAATTGTTTCTTTTTTGAAAACGGTGATCTCGCAACCATATCCGATAATGATCGCGTCTCCTCCCCATTCGTTAGAAATGGAGTAGAGGAGTGATTGGCTTTTTATCTTAAGCAACAGTACATTGTCCGGACTGAATTCTGTTTTTAAAATTGTAGCGGGCTTCTCTTTGGTTAAATCGACCTCAATAAATAACTTATCTGTTGCGTCTGTAATCTGAATGGCAAATTTTAATTGTTTTCTTTTCTCAAGAGGAATGATGTGAAATTTATTAGCTATATGTTTTTCTACCTGAACGGTAATTTTTTCAATTTCTTCTTTATTCAGTTTAACGGTTACTTTTTTAGCTGCGATCTCATTTGCGTATTCTTTCTCTATAATTTCATCAAGCGTATTGTTTCTGAATTTTTCATGATAAGGAGAAGACAAAATGAAATCATCATCGGTAATTATATCTCCGGCATAACATTCCTTCATTTGTGTGTTGACTTTTTCGTTCAGGTAATGAGACTCAAAATAATTTTTAATTCCCGAACGTTTTATTTTCACCCTGTTCATCCAACGTTGTTGTTCATCCAGTAAAACAAAATCACTGGCAAAAGGAATAGAATATGTTGCATTGATTCCTGCCGCTATCTTGCAGAAATTATCTAAGAAAAATTGTTCGCGAACGGCTCCGATCTCTTCATCATTTTTCCATTCGCATTTAATTGTGTTGGGGAAATAAGAAGCACCTCCATAGCTGGAAAACAAGTAATCCACTTTATTCCATTTACGTTTTATTTTTTGAATGAAATGAGAAATTATTCCCTGTGGAGCAGAAGGTAAAGCATCGTTGATATCGACTAAAACACGGTCTTTGCTTTTTATAACAATTACATTATCCAGGTTATTGGCAAGAAAAGTGACTTCTATATTCTTTTTTAAATTGTAACAATATTCATTTTTTGCTTCGGTCACATTTTTAAATCCCAGTCCATTAAAAAAATCAACAGAACCTTCATACCAGGTATAAGGAAAAAATACGTGAGCATTTTTATTAACAAGTTTAAGCGTATCATAATGCAGGTGGTCTTCATGTCCATGCGATATAAGGATGTAATCAATGTCATTCAATAGATGCTGATAATTTTCAATTGGTTTTGGGAATACATACCATTGTTCGCAGTAGGCAGGACCGGCAATCCAGGGATCAGTGAGAATTTTCACCCCTTCAATTTCGATTAATAATGTTGCATGACTTATATAGGTGATCTTCATGGTAGGCAAAGATATTGAAAGCAGTTTGAATTAACAGAAGATCGCCCGGATTAGCAATTTTTATATCTTTGAAAACCACTATATTTTTAAGAATGACAATGTTTACCTGTTCAGTCTGCCAGTCCCATAAACAACCTGTATTGTTTAAAGTTAAGGAAATGTATTATGGCACATTTGAAGAGTTTACGTATAGTCGTTGTGATGATTGTTATGTATTAAATCTTGTTGATATTCCTGTAGATTTAGGAAAGTATTATCCATCCAATTACCATTGTCATTTTGTATCGAAAGCAGAAAATAACGGATTTAAAAATAAATTATTCAGCAAACGAAGTCAGGCTGTTTTAACAAATAATAAATTCAGCCTTGGTTTTCTGATCAATCTGGTTAAGCCATATCAATCAAAGTTTAAAGTATTCTCAACAGCGGGATTAACGGTGGATTCCCGCATCCTCGATATTGGTTGCGGAGCCGGTGATTTTTTAATCGAATTGAGGAATGCCGGTTTTAAAAATTTAACTGGTGTAGATCCTTTTTTACCGGAAGAGCTTCAGAAATATTATGCAGATGAAATCCGGTTCATCCGATCAGATTTATTTCAGGTGAATGAAGTTTTTGATTTTATTGTGTTGAATCATGCATTTGAGCATATGCCGGATCACATTCAGGTACTTGAAAAAATAAAGGATCTTCTTTCGTCTAACGGAAAAATTTGTATCCGTGTACCTGTAACCGAAGGCCTGGCATGGGAAAAGTATAGAGAGAACTGGTATCAGCTGGATGCGCCGCGGCATTTAACAATTCATTCATTGAAGAGTATGGATCTTCTGTTGAAACGCGCTGGTTTGAGATTAGATCATGTTGTTTTTGACTCTGAGCCAACTCAGTTTACAAGAAGTGAAATTTACTCCAAAAGAATTTCAAGTGTAGATTTTCTGAATAAGTATAAAGGAGACTTAAACCAGTTTTTTAGCACGGAACAAATTCGGGAATTTTCAAAACTTACCCAAATAGCCAATGATAACCAAAAGGGCGATCAGGCTGCTTTTTTTATTTCCAGAGCCTGATTTTCCAATATAGAGGTTGTTTATAACAATTTTTGATAAGAGTTCAACATTGAGTACCTTTGAGTAGTTCTTTAAATATATCACACAAATGTTGTGAGACTTATCAAGAAAGGTGGAGGGAAGCGCCCTGTGAAACCTTGGCAACCCTTGGGGGAATCAAGAATTGAAAATGAAAAATTAAAAGTGGAAACAGTTTTTAAATTCTTCATTTTTCATTCTTAATTTTTAATTTCAAAGAAGGTGCCAATTCGAATTGCGTTGGAACGTAAAAAGATATGTCAGGGAAATTTTGAAAAATAAACTTAATCTCTTCTGACAAAACCGGAAGAGATTTTTTTTTATGAAATTGAATCAGATCTTAATACCTGTAACTGACCTCAAAAGGTCGTTTGATTTTTATGTCAATTTGGGATTGGAGCCAATCGTTCTGACAGATAAATATGTACGTTTTGTAATGACAGGAAATGACAGTACCTTGTCGATACAAGTACGGGATGAGGTTAAACCAAGCGGAGTTGAAGTCTGTTTTGAGGTTGAAAAAGTAGACGAAAAAGTAGCGGAATTGAAATCAAAAGGATTGAAATTTTTCACTGAACCTGTTGATCAGCCCTGGAAATGGAGAGAAGCGTACCTGAAGGATCCTGATGGAAATACAATTATCATTTTTCATGCAGGCAAACATAGAACTAACCCAGAAAATAAAATAAAAAAATGAGCGCAAGCCCCACCCTTCGGTTTTCAAATCGTGTAGACAATTACATTAAGTATCGTCCAGGTTATCCTGCTGAAATGTTTTCTTTTTTGGTGAAAGAAAAAATTCTGAAAGGAGATTCCGTGATTGCAGATATTGGTTCCGGAACAGGAATTTCTTCTAAAATGTTCCTGGATAATGGAAATGTTGTGTACGGAATAGAGCCCAATAAAGAAATGCGTGAAGCGGCAGAAAAAATACTGGGTGGAAATAAAAATTTTAAAAGTATCAATGGTTCAGCAGAAAAAACTACGCTAAAAAATAAAAGTGTGGATATTATTATTGCGGCACAGGCATTCCATTGGTTTGATAAGGAGCTTTTTAAAGAAGAAGCAAAACGTATTCTGAAACCTGAAGGATTTGTAATTATTGCGTGGAACGACCGGCTGACAGATGAAACAGAATTTTTAATGGAGTATGAAAATCTGCTGCATAATTTCTCAACAGATTACAGTGTTGTGAATCATAAAAATATCAGTAGTAAAGACATACGTAATTATTTTCTTTCATTCATTGATAATAAAAGTTTTAAAGAAGCAACTTTCAAAAATTACCAGGACTTCGATTTTGAAGGATTAAAAGGAAGATTGAATTCATCTTCTTATGCGCCAACAGAGGAGCATGAAAAATATGCAGAGATGATGAAAGAGTTGAAAAGAGTGTATGACACTTTTAATAAGGATGGAATCGTAAGGTTTGAGTACGATACGATTTTGTATACAGGGCAAATAAAATAACCCTTCAGCTCCGCTCAGGGTTCTAAATAAATCAGAGTGAAAGGAAGTATGACAGATATAAGAAAAGAGTTAGAGAAAAGAATTCTGGTGATTGATGGTGCAATGGGCACAATGATCCAGCGCTATAAACTGGAAGAGAAGGATTACCGCGGAGAACGTTTTAAGAACTGGGACAAAGGAGATCTGAAAGGCAATAACGATTTGCTTGTGATCACACAACCGCAGATCATTAAAGCAATCCATAAAGAATACCTGAAGGCTGGTGCAGATATCCTGGAAACGAATACTTTCAACGCGCAGAAAATTTCATTGGCGGATTACCATATGGAGGATCTGGCTTATGAGTTAAATTATAACGCCGCAAAAATTGCCAAAGAAGCTGTTGAAGAATTCAGGAAAGAAAATCCGGAATATGCGGGTATTGCAAAATTTGTTGCAGGTGCAATGGGACCGACTACGAAATTGTCTTCTATGTCGCCAAACGTAAATGATCCTGGTTTCAGATCTGTAACGTACGATGAACTTGTTGTTGCTTACACAGAACAAATAAGAGGGTTGATTGATGGTGGTGCGGATTTATTATTGTTTGAAACAATTACGGATACCTTAAATACTAAAGCAGCTCTTTTTGCAACACAAACGTATTGTGAAAAAATAAACAGGATCATGCCGGTGATGGTATCCGGAACAATTACGGATGCCAGCGGACGGATTCTTTCCGGGCAAACCACTGAAGCATTTTTGAATTCCGTTTCACACGTTGATTTGTTGAGCATCGGTCTGAATTGTGCATTGGGTGCGAAAGAGATGAGGCCATACCTGGAAGAACTATCTGAGAAAGCTCCATTTTATGTGAGCGCTTATCCCAATGCAGGTCTTCCAAATCAGTTTGGCGAGTACGATCAGGATGCACATGAAATGAGTCACCAGATCGAGGATTTTTTAAAAGCAGGATTTTTAAATATTGTAGGAGGCTGCTGTGGTACAACTCCGGATCATATCCGGGAAATTGCGCAACTGGCGCATAAAACGAAGCCACGCAAAAAACCTAAACGCGATCATCTCATGCACCTGAGTGGACTGGAGCCTGTCACCTTGCGTCCCGAATCAAATTTTATGAATGTAGGTGAGCGAACAAACGTAACCGGTTCAAAAAAATTTCTGCGCCTGATCAAAGAAAATAACTATGATGAGGCTTTGTCTATTGCCAAAGACCAGGTGGATGGCGGCGCACAGGTCATTGATATTAATATGGACGAAGGAATGCTGGACAGCGAAGCTGCCATGACAAAGTTTCTGAACCTGGTTGCTTCTGAACCGGACATTGCAAAGTTGCCGATCATGATCGACTCTTCCAAGTGGAGCGTTATTGAAGCAGGTTTAAAATGTGTGCAGGGAAAAGCAATTGTAAATTCTATTTCGTTAAAAGAGGGCGAAGAAAAATTTATTGAGTATGCTCATAAAATAAAACTATACGGTGCTGCAGTTATTGTTATGGCATTTGATGAAGTTGGTCAGGCTGACACGCTCCAGCGCAGAATTGATATTTGTAAACGCGCCTACGAGATCCTGCTAAATAAAGTACATTTTCCTGCGGAGGATATTATTTTCGATCCGAATATTTTTCCCGTTGCAACAGGAATGGAGGAGCACCGTAAAAATGCACTCGATTTTTTCGGAGCAACAAAATGGATAAAACAAAATCTTCCATATGC
>Ga0206957_1006_pt1 | contig 75750 bp, 62 predicted proteins | sample Alteio_BWOrgHeat_32_FD_152975 | JGI IMG/M metagenome (GOLD analysis project Ga0206957, IMG submission 152975) | Enriched cells from forest soil in Barre Woods Harvard Forest LTER site, Petersham, Massachusetts, United States -... | ecosystem: Environmental > Terrestrial > Soil > Temperate forest >...
TTTGTGGTCTCCTTCCGGAGGAAATGGACCAACAGCTTCCGGTTTGCCAGCAAATGTGTACACGGTTACAGTAAGTGATGCAAATGGCTGCACAAATACAATCACAATAAATATTACTCAGCCCGCAGCAATAACGTTAGCGCTTTCAACAGTTGCTTCCGCATGTGGCGTTTCAGGTGGTTCGGCAACAGTTACTCCTTCGGGAGGGATTGGCCCCTATACATATTCCTGGAGTTCGGGAATTACAAACAACAGTTCTACTATTACCAATTTAGCTTCGGGATCATATACTGTGACCGTGCTCGACGCAAATGCCTGCACACAATCGCAGGTGTTAACGATTAATGTAGCAAATCCGCTTGCGCTTACTCCTGCTAAAACGGATCTTACCTGTAATAATTCCGCAGATGGCCAGGCCGGCGTTACAGTAACCGGAGGAACGGGATCTTATAATTATAACTGGAATCCCGGAGGAGCTGTCACAGCAACCATTTCAGGATTGGCTGCAGGAAATTATACGGTCACTGTTCAGGATGCAGTCAACAATGCATGTACAGCTTCAGCGGTTATTACGGTAAATCAACCTGGGTCGTTAAACGTTACGGTTATTCCTACAAATATTGTTTGCTTCGGACAGGCAAATGGTACGACAACAGCAGTGCCTGTTGGTGGAACACCCGGCTATACGTATAACTGGGCGCCGACTGCAGGAACAAATTCTGTTTTATCCGGACTTAGTGCAGGCATTTATACGGTAACATTAACAGATGCAAAAGGATGTACTGGAACAAACACTGGAACAGTTTCTGAACCACCGCCCCTTACTTTATCAATGACAAAAACCGATGTGTCCTGTATTGGCGCATACAATGGAACGATCAGCACAACCGTTAGCGGCGGCACACCGGCATATACTTATAACTGGGCTCCTTCCGGAGGTGCAACAGGTAATCTTGGCGGACTTGGTCCAGGCACATACACACTTACAGTTACCGATGCGAATGGATGTACAAAAGTTGATTCAGTGAAATTAACAGAGCCGCCGGCATATCATATTGCAACAGGAGGAATTAATCCAACATGCTACAGTAATAATGGTTCTGCCTATGTTACTGTAACAGGTGGTTCGGGTTCGTTTGGTTTTTCATGGATGCCAACAGGCAGCACAGCTGCAACTATTTCAGGGCTTGGTGCAGGAGCTTATATGGTAACTGTTACGGACCTTACAACAGGTTGTGATACGGTGGGAGTTGTTTCGCTTGCCTATCCTGTTGTTTCGCTTAGCATGAATTCTTCAAACATAACATGCAATGGTTTTGGAAATGGAACTGCGGGCGTAACGGCCTCAGGCGCTGCTTCGCCTTATACTTATTTGTGGAGTTTCGGAGCTTCAACTGGAACTTCCATCTCCGGACTTTCTCCCGGCATCTATTCTGTTACGGTCAATGATAATAATGGTTGCGTTAGTTCTGCAAGTGTAAATATTACTGAACCACTTACTCTTTCTATTGGTAAAAGTGTAACGAATGTAACTTGTTTTAATAGCGGAAACGGAACAGCAACAATCACTCCGGCCGGTGGGACTCCTGTATATACTTACACCTGGGCGGGCGGACAAACAACAAATTTCATAAACGGATTAACTATTGGAAAATATTATGTCACGGTTACAGATCTGAATGGTTGCCAGGTTTCTGATTCTGTTCAGATAACGCAACCAACGGCATTGGCACTGACTACAAGTTTTATAAATGTAACCTGCAGTGGATATAATAACGGACAGGTAAGTGTAAATGCAAGTGGTGGATCAGGGTCGTATACTTACTCATGGGGTCCGGGTGCGGTTTTAAATGATACAATTTATAATGTTGGTCCGGGCACATACACTGTTTACGTGACTGATGTAAATGGATGTAATGCGACAGCCACTGCCAGTGTTACAGAACCGGCGGGAGTTACATTAACAATGAACAACACCGGTTCCAACTGTGGCGGAACTACTGGCACAGCAGACGTTATCGTTAGCGGAGGGAATATTCCATACACGTATTTGTGGAGTAATAGTAATACAGGCAGCAGTATAAATAATTTATCCAAGGGAACATATACGGTAACAGTAACAGATAACCTGGGCTGTCAGAAAACATCTTCCGTAACTATTACGGAACCAAATGGAATTGTTATTTCCTTCAGTTCCACGAATATCAGTTGCAATGGAGCAAGCGATGGAACAATAACAGTTTCTGCTAGCGGTGGTACGGGTTCGTATGTTTATTCCTGGATTCCATCCGGAAACAGTTCAGCAACATTGACCGGACTTTCACCGGGAACATATCCGATTTTAGTTTCTGATCTTTCAAATTCAAATTGTAATGCACAGGATTCTGTAACCATTACTCAGCCTGCAGTTTTAACCAATACAATTACAAATACGAATGTCAGCTGTTTTGGAAATGCAGACGGAAAAATTACAGTCACGGTTGCCGGCGGTACAGCTGATTATACCTACAGCTGGAGTACCGGTGTTACAGACATCACTTCAGGATTTTCATCTCAGATAAATGGTTTAACACCATTGACATATTCAGTAAACATAACAGACAAAAATGGTTGCACAACATCCAACAGTATTTCAATTACTGAGCCAACATCATTAACAACGAGCACTGCTGTTAAACAAGCTTCGTGCGGAAATACAGATGGTAAAATGTGGGTAACCGCCAATGGTGGAACAGGATCATTTACCTATTCCTGGTCACCGACTTTCAGTGCAACAGATACATTAACCGGAATTTCTTCCGGAAAATTTTACGTTATTGTGAGCGATGCCAATGGCTGTACTAAAAAAGATTCCGCCACACTTTTGTTAAGTACGGTGATCAGTGCAAACCTTACAGAAATCCCTAGTACTTGTTACGGACGAAACAATGCACAAATAATTGAAGCTCCTACAGGAGGTTCTGGCAATTATGTTTTTAAATGGGGTCCCGGAGGCAGCACCAATCAAAATCTGTCAAATCTTTCGCCGGGAATGTATACGGTTACGGTGAGTGATGCAACGTTAAACACCTGCTTCAAAGTGGATTCTATTCTTGTCACGGAACCCAATCCGCTTATAATAAATCCTGCGATTACTAAAACAGCGTGTACCGGAAATAATAATTACATCGCTACGGCAAATGCCGCAGGAGGAACACCGGGTTATTTTTATACCTGGAGTTTTGGCGGAAGTAATGCAGTCGAAAATAATTTATCTCCGGGAACGTATATCCTGGAAGTACAGGATGCAAACGGATGCGATACCGCTTCGATCTTTAATATCAGCGGAGCTTCTGCACCATTCATTTTACCTCCTACAGTTGTGGAACCTAAATGTAATTTTCCAAATGGATCAATTGCAATCTCTGTATTTGGCGGTGTAACTCCATTTTCTTATTCCTGGGGTCCTTCCGTGAGTACAACTAATACCGCGAATAATCTTACCGGTGGAGTTTATTCGGTGACCGTTACCGATGCTTATAATTGTACAAATACCCGTACCATTTCTGTAACACCTTCTGCTCTTCCTCCGAATGTTGTTACATCAACTAATCCTGCCGGATGTTTTGGATCAAGCACCGGAACGGCCACAGCAGTGGCTAGTGCGGGCTCACCTCCGTATACGTATTCGTGGGGACCAGCGGGCGGAAATAATTCTACCACTACAGGTCTTCCAGCGGGAACGTATACGATAACGGTTACAGATGCGCAGTCTTGTACAAAATCGAGTGCAGCAACCATAACGCAATCATCATCTCTTACATTAACTTCAACATCAACTGATGCAACCTGTGGTATGAGTGACGGATCCGTAAGTGTAAGCCCTGGCGGCGGAACTCCCGCCTATACGTTTGATTGGGCTTCTTCCACAGGAAGTGTAGGAACGGGTGCTACAGTTAACAATGTTTCAGCCGGAAGTTATACAGTTACAGTTTCTGACAATGGAGGATGCAGTTCAACAACAACGGCTTTTGTAAATAGTTCAGGTAGCCTGCCTGCAACAATTACCGTAACTGCAAATGTTTTATGTTTCAGTAAATCAACCGGCGTTGCAGTAGCCGCGATAACAGGTGGACCGCTTGGCGCAACTTATACGTACAATTGGAGTAACAGCGCTACAAGTGCAACAGCAAATAATTTAGCAGCGGGAATTTATTCTGTCACCGTGACGGATCAAAACGGATGCATTTCAACTCAGTCCGCAACAATAACGGAACCCGCAGATTCTACTTCGCTCACAACTTCTGTTGTAAATACACTTTGCGGAACAGCGAACGGATCCATTACAGTTACTGCGACAGGAGGTACACCGGGTTATACATACGACTGGTCTGTAGTTGCCGCTCCAAAAGTTGCAACACTTTCAAATGCCTCTGCCGGAAATTACACAGTGACTGTTACGGATAATAATGGCTGCAGCACCAGCATAAGTGATAATATAAATAATACGAATGGCCCGGCAATAACTGTCAGCTCAACAACGGATGTGCTTTGTTTCAGTAAATCTACCGGAACAATTGTGCTGAATGTGACGGGCGGAACTCCGGCATATACCTACAGCTGGACTAACGGCTCAACCGTACTAACTTCTGCAAACCTGAAAGCGGGAATATATTCCGTAACTGTAACTGATCAGAACGGATGTAACTCTACCCAATCAATTACCATCACTCAGCCGGTTGATTCAACTACTTTAACAACAGCCGTCACCAATGCAACCTGTGGTAACAATAATGGTTCAATCAGTGTAACAGCAAATGGCGGAACACCGGGCTATACCTACGACTGGTCAGTTGTTGCTGCACCCAAAATTGCAAACCTCTCTGCTGTTACAGCCGGAAATTATACGGTAACTGTAACCGATAATAATGGATGCAGTACAAGTGTCACTGCGGTTATCGGCAATGCAAACGGACCTGTAATTACTGCAGCTGCAATTTCAAACGTGTTATGTTTCAGTAAATCGACTGGTGTTGCATTCGCAAATGTTTCTGGCGGAACGCCCGGCTATACGTACAGTTGGAGCAGTGGATCAACAACTGCCACTGCAGCCAATTTAGCAGCAGGTAATTATAATATTACAGTTACAGATCAAAACGGATGTTCATCGACGCAGGCAGTCGGCATTACACAACCGGTAGATTCGGTTACGGGAACAATAACTGTTACCAATGCCATGTGCGGAACCAGCAACGGAAAAGTAGTGGCAACCGCAACAGGTGGTACGTCCGGATATTCATACCTGTGGAATACAGGTTCAACCAATGCAACACTGACAGGATTAGTGGCTGGCAGTTTCACTGTAACGGTAACCGACAACAATGGCTGTAGCACAAGTTCATCTGCAGCACTGATTACTGTGCCGGGCATTACACTTGGGATAAACCAGGTTAACAATACCTGCGTGGAAACAAGTGACGGAAAAATAGTGATTACTCCACTCAGCGGAACTCCTGCTTACACATATAATTGGAGCAATGGTTCAACAGCAGATTCCATTGTAAACCTTTCCGGCGGAAATTATTCACTGACCATAACAGATGCAGTCGGTTGCCAGTCGACGACAAACTTTACGATTGTAGCTGCCAACAGCACACCCGTGGCTAACTTCAGCTATACACCTGTAAAAATGCCAGTCCGTCCTGAAAAAGAAATTTTCTTCTCCGACAGTTCAACTGCAGGATCAACTTTACTCTGGAATTTCGGAGAAGCAGACCCTTACAATAATAGTTCCGTACTTTCTAATCCTTCACATATTTATTACGACATCGGTTTCTATTGCATTACACTTACAGCCACAAACGGAGCAGGCTGTTTCAGCAAAATGGAAAAGTGTATTGAAGTTTATTCCGATTCAGTGTTTATTCCGAATGTGTTTTCTCCGAATGGAGATGGTGTAAATGACACTTATTTTGTGCTGGCTTATGGAATGAAAACATTTACGTTTGAAATATATGACCGTTGGGGATTGAAAGTATTTGAAGGCGGCAGCACATCCAAAATACAATGGGATGGAAGAAATATTGCTGGTGTTGAAGTTCCGGCCGGTACCTACTACTACATGTACAGCGGAGAAACCATCAAAAATAAAGCTTACCAGGGCAAAGGGTTTCTGGAGTTGTTGAGGTAGTGAGCAGAAGTTTTCTTTTAATTTCAATCTTCTTAAATATTTCAGAATGTAATAAAATTATCCGGGTTACAGCCTTCGGCTGTGATCCGCTGTAGTCCTAAAGTCAAAGATCAAATCAGGTCACTATCGTTCCCTGTTTATTTTTTAACTATTCTCTTCTCAAACCCCAAAAGGGCTTTGATCCGATCATACCTAAAAAATAAATCCCTTCGGCGGAAAGCCAAAGGGATTTGATCTTATTGAGGACAGGAGCGGGTTCGAACCGCTGTAGCAGCTTTTGCAGAGCTGAGCCTAGCCTCTCGGCCACCTGTCCGGTAAATTGAAGCACGAATTTAGGAAAAATTTGGCAAAGAGACTGTCGAATGGTCTTATTTTTGTATAAACTTAAATCCATAATCTGAATAATTGAAGAAGCTAAACCTATACGGAATCCTCATTGGTTTTTTTATTTCCGCGTTTTCATTTGCGCAGAATGCACTGAAAGTTACAGTTCAGGATAGTGCTTCTGCCGAAAAGCTTGTCGGAGTTATTGTGCAGGTGCTTCACAGTAATGTTAATACAACCACAGACATAGATGGCAATGCAACACTTGCAAACATTCCTTCAGGTGAACAATTTATTTCAGTGAGTTTGCTGGGTTATAAAACGCTAACACAAAAAATAAATTTCCCTCTTACCGATCCTTCCAAAATTGTAGTTATAAAATTAGCCGCAAACAATACGGATCTGGAAGAGGTGACTGTTACTTCAACCCGCACCAACTCGCGCATCGATGATCTGCCCATGAAGGTGGAGGTGCTCGGACAAGAAGATATGGAAGAAGAAAACGGGATCAAACCGGGAAATGTTTCAAGTATCCTCGGAGATCTTTCTGTGATCCATATTCAGCAAACTTCGGCTGTGACAGGTGGTTCGGCTGTGCGCATGCAAGGGTTGGATGGTAAATACACACAAATGCTCAGGGACGGATTACCTCTATATGAAGGCTTTTCAGGAAGTTTCGGGATCCTGCAATTGCCTCCTTTGGATCTCAAACAAATTGAAATCATTAAAGGTTCTGTCTCTACACTCTACGGTGGTGGCGCAATAGGAGGGATGATCAATTTTATTTCAAAGGCTCCGGGCGACAGCCAGGAAATTTCACTGACATTAAATCAATCCTCGTTGAAAGAGTCGAACGTAAATGTTTATTATTCAAATAAGTTTAGTAAAAAAGTTGGATTCACTTTATTTGCCGGTGGAACATACCAGCAGGCTGTTGATGTAAACGGAGATGGTTTTTCAGATGTGCCGCAGATCCAAAGCATGATTATTCATCCGCGATTATTTTTTTATTTCACGCCTAAAACCAGTCTGAACATTGGGTATTCAGGGACTTTTGAAAAACGTTTGGGCGGTGATATGAATGTGATTGCCAATAAATCGGATTCTATTCATCAGTATTATGAAAATAATAATACCCGCAGAAATTCCCTCGATTATCATTTTGAAAAAATCATCAGTGATAATAAAGTATTCACCTTAAAAGGAACCGGAAGTTTTTTTAACCGTGATGTGGATATCAGTAAATCCGTTTTTTCAGGAAATCAATTGGTCAGCTATACAGAAGCATCTTATTTTCAGAAAACACAAAAACACCAGGTTGTGCTCGGTGCAAATTTTACAACGGATCAGTTCACTTCTGTAACCGCAAAACTGGATTCCATGAACCTGGATTATACCCGTCAGACCATTGGTATATTTTTACAGGATGGCTGGCAGTTGAATCAGAAATTTTTAATCGAAACAGGATTGCGAACGGATTATCACAATGTATATGGCTGGTTTATTTTGCCAAGGATTGCATTTTTTTATAAGATCAGAGAAAATTTATCGTTTCGTTTAAGTGGAGGAACTGGATATAAAACACCCAACTTGTTCACGCAGCAACCAGTGGATGTCACTGATGATTTTAATAAATGGCGCGCACTGGATAATTCTGTTAAACCCGAGCAATCGGAAGGTGTGAATTTCGATATCAATTATCACACAACACTTTTTGATGTTGTAAGTGTGCAGTTGAATGAAGCGTTATATTATACCAATATTCAAAATCCGGTTATGCTGATGTACGATAACCAGGGTCTTGTGAAAACATTTAACGGAAATTATGCGGTGAATAGTACCGGCGCTGATACTTATCTGCGATTTAAATATGAAGCTGTTGAACTTTATCTCGGATATAATCACACCATTGCAAAACAAACCAACGGTGATTATGTACCATTCAGCCCGCAGGATAAATTTGCAACCACACTTGCTTATGAAATCGAAAATAAATGGCGCTTTGGGCTGGAAGGAAGCTGGGTTGCCAATCAATATATAGAACCGGGAGTTGTTGCGCCGGATTACTGGTTGTTAGCAGCCATGATCCAGCGAAAAATAGGAAAAGTAAGCTTGGTACTTAACTGCGAAAACTTACTGGATCAACGTCAATCCCGTTATGGAAGTATTGTTTTACCTCCAACCTCAAATCCGTATTTCGTAAATCTCTGGGGTCCAATCGACGGACGTGTTGTTAATTTATCGTTAAGGATAAAATTATAGTTTTAAAGCGGCCTTTTGCAATTTTTTCAGACAAACAAGTATCCGATGTGTGAAGGCTTTAAGTAAGCGATTATGGCGCGAAGCAGCGATGTGCATGTGCGACAAATCGCGTGAAGATCGGATGCGCTCGTTTGTCCAAAAATTGCAAGCAGCCTTGACTTTTTCTTTGTTACTTTCTTTTGTGTTAAGACAAAAGAAAGTAAGGATATTTGAATTAATGACTTCTTCGTAGCTTTACAATTCAAACAAATAAAAAATGCATTTCGACCTCAAAGAAATAGCCAGTATCACCATGATCCTCTTCGCAGTGATCGATGTGATCGGATCTTTGCCAATTATACTTGATCTCAAAAGCAAGCACGGTCATGTAGAATCAGGAAAAGCCACCTGGGTATCCGGATTGATCATGATCGTTTTTTTATTTGTAGGACAATCCATTCTGGAACTGATCGGAATTGATGTGAAATCATTTGCCATTGCCGGCTCACTTATCATATTCTTTCTGGCGCTTGAAATGATTTTAGGGATCCGGTTTTATAAGGAAGATTCCGCAGCCACTGCAAGTATTGTTCCCATTGCGTTTCCGATCATCGCCGGAACAGGAACATTAACAACGTTACTTTCAATTCGTGCGGCTTATTATGTGGAGAATATAGTAGTGGCTATTCTTATCAATCTTGTTTTTGTTTATGTAGTTTTAAAAAACATGTCCCTGCTCGAAAAATTATTGGGTCCGGGCGGAATAAATATTTTAAGAAAAGTGTTCGGGGTAATCTTATTGGCCATTGCTGTAAAATTATTCAGGAGTAATTTAGGAGTGTAAATATGTTACTGATCATTTGTTGCGTTGCCTTCGCTTCATCGGTACTCACTTTTTTTTCGGGATTTGGTTTAGGAACCATACTAACACCCGTATTTGCAATTTTCTTCCCGGTTGAAATTGCAGTATCGCTTACAGCAATTGTCCATCTGCTGAATAATCTGTTCAAAATGATGCTGGTCGGTGTTTCAAAAGAAAGAGATATTATTATCCGGTTTGGTATCCCGTCGGTTATTACTTCGTTTATCGGAGCATGGACTTTGAGTAATCTCGCTGCCATTCAGGCAAGTTATTCTTATCATGTAGGAGAATGGACATGCAGCACAACTCCCGTAAAGATCAGCATTGCGGCGCTGATGCTTATTTTTACTCTGTTTGAAATACTACCGGGATTAAAAAATATTCAGTTCGATAAAAGATTTCTTCCCTTTGGTGGTCTGATCAGCGGCTTTGTTGGAGGGTTGTCGGGTAACCAGGGCGCCCTGCGCAGCATGTTTTTAATTAAGGCCGGACTAACAAAAGAGAGCTTTATTTCCACAGGGATACTGATCGCGTGTATGGTTGATTTTGCGCGTATCCCTGTTTATTCATCACGGTACTTTAATGCAGAAATTCTCCAACACAAATGGTTGGTATTGGCAGCAACACTCAGTGCATTTGCAGGAGCTTACCTGGGAAATAAATTTTTCAGAAAAATTACCCTTTCCGCCTTGCAGGTGATTGTAAGTATCGCATTAATTTTAATAGCTTTATTGTTAGGAACAGGTGTGATTTAAAAACAATACATATATGAATCGTAATTCGCTTTTGATCCGTTTTTTGTTTTTTACTCTGATAACGTCCTTGTCCTTGTGTACAGTGAAAGCGCAAAGTATAAGGGCCATGCAGGTAAAGTCGCTGAGTGAGGATTCTCTGAACCAGATTTTAAAATATAAAATAAAATCAATAACAGTACAGTTATATAAGACAAATGATAGTACACTTACTAATTTGAAGCTTGAAACAAAAACAAAATCGGTATACAATATTTCTGGTTTGATGCAGGAAACGCTGGATGAAAATGCTTCAGGCAAAGTAACATACCGTTATGTTGCGAAATTCAACGACCAAAATCAGGAAACAGAATATACGACCTACGATTCGCTGAGTAAGATTACTGCGCACGTGAGATATGTTTTTGATGATACCGGAAGAGTAATTCAAACAACCTCTACTATGCCAATGAGTCAATACCTCTACAAGCCCGGTGACGCAGACAAAATGGTTACCCTTATTTATAAAGATGTATATGACAGGCAAGGAAATATGATTGAATCGACAACAGATTCTTCTGGTGTTGAAACAAGTAAAACAATAAATAAATACGATGCTCAAAAGCGTTTGATTCATTACGAGCTATATGATCATGACGTTTTACAAATGATTTTGAGTAATGTATACGATACAAAAGGCGGTTATACTTCTACTGAGGAATATTATCAGAAACCATCACGGACCCAATGTTCACCTGCCACAAATAAAACAGTTTCCAAATATGACGAAAAGGAACGCTTTTTATCTTCCGTTGTAACAAGTGATGATGATGGCTCAATTACAACCACAACAACAACGGTTGAATCAACGTACAATAAAGCAGATAAGCCATTAATGGAGAAAACGACAAGCGAAACAATGGGTGATGGCAGTTATTCAAAGACAACAACTATTCAGGTATATAGTTATGATGCAAATGAGAATATGATTGAATCGTCTTCCAAATATCCGTCTGGAGCGATCAGTTCAACAATGAAATTAAAATACAATGATAAAAACAGTATTACTGAAGAGATCACTTACGAGGGAAAATGTATGGATAAACCATCAAATATTACAACCTATCTGTATTACCCGGATGGAATGACTCAAAAAGAAACAATTTCTAACTCGTATGGCGCAATTACAAGAAATACTACAGAGATTGATGAACGGGGATTAATGATCGGTTATACTTCAACAAATATGTATGGCAGTACCCGTGCGGTTTATACATATGAATTCAGATAATTTATGAAAAATAGTTCCCTTGCCTATTGCCCTTTGCCCTTTGTCCCACTTTATTATTTTAACAGATGATCCACATCTACACAGACGGCGCATCACGAGGAAACCCCGGCCCGGGAGGTTATGGAATCGTTTTGATTTCAGGCCATCACCGTAAAGAAGTTTCACAAGGATTCAGGCTTACCACGAATAACCGGATGGAATTGATGAGCGTGATTGTTGCGTTGGAAATGCTGAAGAATGACGGAAGTGAAGTCACCATTTTTTCCGATTCCAAATATGTTGTGGACTCAGTAGAAAAAGGTTGGGTTTTTGGCTGGCAGAAAAAAGGATTCAAAGACAAAAAAAATCCGGATCTATGGAAACGTTTTTTGAAAATTTATCCGAAACATAAAGTGCGTTTTAAATGGGTAAGAGGCCATGCCGATAATCCCGAAAATAATTTATGCGATGAACTGGCTGTAGCAGCCGCATTGGGTAGTAACCTGCTGGTGGATGTGGGCTATGAGCAAGAAAACTAAATAGCACACGAAAATTTGTGCGCTGAATAGAATTCGTGAAAATTCGTGAAATTCGTGGCTATATTAAGCCCCTGCAATTACTTAAAATTTCCGATAAATTTCCTTATCTTAATAGTAGAGCTTTTCCCAAATGAAACGTATTAACATCAGCCTTCTCTTTCTTACTTTTTTTTCTGCATTTTCTTTTGCACAACAAAGCAGTAAATTAAATTTTGATCTCTTCAGAAAAATAAAAAATCCGTCCAAACAAAATGAACTCGTTTCCGTTTTTGTTCAGGGCTCCATTTCCGGAATAAGAAATGCAATGAGGCCGCTTAGCGGAACATTCAATTATTCAGCTGGTGATATCGCAGTCGTTACTTTGCCTGTAAAAAGTATTGCATTGCTTGCCGAACAACCTTCAGTTAAAAGAATTGAAGCCTATATTCCTCATACTACTTTAACAAACGATAGTATGCGGATCAAAGCAAATATAAATGATGTGCATGCTGGGAAATCCCCATTGCCGCAGGGTTATGATGGGGCAGGAGTGGTGGTTGGAATTATTGATACCGGTATTGATTTTACACATCCCGATTTTAAAGATAGTCTTACAGGAAAAACAAGAGTAAAATTTATCTGGGATCAGGCAAAAAAGGATTCTGCAAATACACCATTGCCCTATAACTACGGACAAGCCTGGGACAGCACACAAATTGATGCCGGAAAATGTACACACACAGATCTTGCCGACTTTGGCCATGGCACTCTTTCATGCGGTATTGCTGCGGGAAACGGCAAAGCCTCACCAAACCATAAGTACAAAGGCGCTGCTCCGGCTGCAGATTTGATTGTTGTAGCAGTTGATTTCAATAGTTCAAGATCGACAGAGATCTCAGATGCCGTAGATTTTATTTATAGCAAAGCACAACTCATGGGAAAGCCTTGTGTAATTAATTTAAGTCTGGGTGATTATTATGGATCGCATGATGGACAAGACTTACAGGCTCAGCTGATGAATAACCTCATGAATGCTGTTCCCGGTAGAGACATTGTAGGTTCAGCCGGAAACGAAGGATACAGTCACATCCATCTTGGTTATACTTCAACAAGTACTGATACATCTTTTACCTGGTTTAAACCAAACGGAAGTTTAGGCGGAATGGTTTATATGCAATTGTGGGGAGATACAGCTGATTTTAAAAATCTAAAATTTAGCGTGGGTGCCGATAAAGTTTCTCCGTATTATTCTTCACGCGTTAAAACATCCTTCACAAACATAAAGGCTCATTTGGGAGTAGGACAGGTAGATACTATTAAAATTGGAAACAATAGGATCGGGATCGATTCAACATACGGGGATTTAAGAGGGGGCGTTTACTCCATGGAATTTCTTATAAAACCGGATTCCACCAGTTACAATTGGAGATTATCCGTAACAGGTAACGGTAAATTTGATTTATGGGCCTATGATGCAACACGATCGGAGCATACAGAAATGGAATACAAAACCATTCCTTCTGTTGGCACTTTTCCCGAAATCAAAAATTATAAATTACCTGATACACTTAAAACAACCTGCAGCAGTTTTCAGTGTCTTGATAATGTGATTATGGTTGCGAATTATGATAACAAATGCTCCTATATTGATTACAATGGCAATCGTGAATTCCCGTATTATCCTGCTTTTGTTCCCGAGCGTATGGATTTGAGTTCCAGTACTGGTCCAACCCGTGACGGACGTATAAAACCAGATATCTCAGCTCCGGGTACGCTTACAATTGCACCGGCTGTTCAGTCGCTTATGATAAGCTGGCAGACAACAAGTAATTCGGTTAAAGTTGAACAAAACGGAATTTACGAAGGAGCAGGAGGAACGTCAGCTTCTTCGCCTGCTGCTGCTGGTGTTGTGGCATTGTACCTGCAAAAGAATCCAACGGCAACACCTGCCCAAATTAAAACTGCAATTACAGCTTGTACGAAAAAAGATTCTTATACAGGAAATAGTTTACCAGATAACAGATGGGGTTATGGAAAAATTGATGCGTTTGGGTTTCTTGCAGGCTGTCCAGCAGGAATCAATAACCTTTCTTCTCAAAATATAGATTTTGAAATTTATCCAAACCCTTTTAGCGAACAGACGATAATAAAATATAACTATGTTAATATATTCAGCAATTCTATTGCTCAACTCAAAATATATACTCTTCTTGGACAAATTGTAAAGACAATTCCTTTAAATGATAAAGCTTCACAAATTATTTTACAAAGAGGCGATCTGAAGAGTGGAAGCTATTTTTATAATGTTACGATCGACGACAAAATTTTAAAATCAGGCAAGCTGATGATCTTATAGCTTATTGAAATAAGCGGTACACTTTTACATTAAAATCATCAATGTAAAACTCCTTTTTAGCTTTATTCCAAATGTAAATGTGAATTAAACTGTTTCTGGTTTTTGGTTTTGGAATTTCAAATGCGTATTGATATGTTCTCCAGATTCCAGCTGTTTCAGATGGCGTATCATTCATTGGAACCGTATAATAGTACTCTGAATGATCAGCAGCGGAAATATCTATAACAAATAAAGCATCTGAGGAACTGTTGGCTATCGGTTCATATCGTTTTAACGAAGCCGTTAAAAATAAATTTTCATGCGTTTGATTGTTTGGCGAGATCATTAAAGAGTCGGGGTTAATCGTAAGCGCAGTTCCATATTCATCTTGAGTTGAGTAGTGACAGCAGTGTAGTTGGGGTTGTCCACAAAAGCTCATATTACTTAATTTTCCGTTTGTAAAATTTGTCTGCTCTTTTTCGTAGTCATTGCTGTAACTATGAATAAGTTCTGCCGGAGATTTTGTATATGGTATGAGATCAATATTTCCTCCAAGACAATTAATATATTGATCCTCTGTTTTGCAGAAAACGTACCAGTATTTTTCTTTAGTCATGCAAAAAGGATGAAGAATCCCTTTGTAATATTGATAGGATTGAATCAGGTTTAGTAATAAACATAACGCACATAAAATTCCAAGAATTGTTTTCGCAATTGTTGATGCAAAGTTATTGAGCGCAAATGCCAATAAAATGGCAAACAATGCGTAATAGTCAATCAACGGGCGGGAACCGAAGCTATCCTGGTATGACCAGCACCACCACGAAGAAATAGTGTATAACGCGACAAATAGCGCAGCCAATAGAGAATGAAATTGTATACGGTTTGTTTTATAAAGAGGCACAAAGCCCGACAATGCCAGTAAAGCCAACGGGGTATAAAGAAAAAAACCTTTGCGATAACTGAAGAGTACATTTATAATTTCAGGATGAAGAAAATAAAAGCCTTCACCTTTGTATGACCATACAAACCATTTGCCACATTGATAATGCCAGGCAAAGAGTTGAAATGAAATCAATAAAATGAATACGAGCGCTGCCGAACCTAATTGTCTCCAACTGGTCAACATCTTTCTTAATAGGTCAGGAGAGCCTGCTGCAAATGGAATTACTAAAAGAACAATTCCGTTCGTTGGTCTGATTAGAATAGTTAATGCCAGAGAGATTGCCGTACCTATTAAATAGCTGAATTTAAAAGTTTCAAAATATTTTAGGGAGCAATAAACAAAACACGCAATCATTGCAAACGAATAAACATGGGACATACTCTGTTTGATCATTGCGAAATATCCAAGATTTGTCCCGAAAGGCAATAGAATAAGTATCGCACAAATAATCAGATCGCTTATCTTAAATTGAATCAGTATTCCTCTTATTGCCAATAACCCAAGTACTAAGTAAAATAATGCAGCAATGCTGATCATTTTAATATAAGGTTCGGAATAGCCGTTTTGCTCGTAAGCTCCCGCTTTAGCCCAGACTTTGCCGGCTTCAAAAAAGGGAAACCATAAAATGGATACGCCGATGGGATATTTGATTACAAGTTTTGAATTTTGTTCGCGCAAAAAACTTTGTTGTGGATCGGGTTTATCTAAGTCATGCCGAATAAGCAGAGAAGGAAGATATTCGTAATAACCTTTTTCGTCGGTTGTTTGAATAATGGTTTTCCAGTTTTTGTCTCCCTCGCCGTTCCACCTGTACGTCCTTACAATGTACAAGCTTATAAGTGATATGAGTAATATAACCAAGAGAGAATAACGCTTATACATAGTTTTGAATTTACAACTTATTTGCTACCTAGAAACTTCTTTGAATAAATAACTAAAAAGCCAGTTTAAGAACTGGCTTTTTAGTTATGCTGATTATTTGAATAATTACTGTGTTAAGATCATTCTTTTGGTATCAACAATTGATCCATTAACAATTAAAGAATAAACAAACATTCCAGGTTTCATTTCATTTCCGTTTATTATTATCGAGCCAGTACCGGAATTTGTAATAGGAACTGTTTTTAAAAGCGTTCCTTGCAGATCAAATATCATTATACTTGCATTTTGAGAGTTGGCAGGTATGATATACTGAATACTGGTTTGCTGGTTAAAAGGATTCGGTATGTTTTGGAATAATGTAGCACCATTATTAGTACCAGTACTATTTCCGCTAACTCCATTTGGATTTGTATTATTTATTGATCCACTTGCCCCAAGAGGATTATTGCAGCAATTTGTAATTTGAGCCTGGAGGTCATTAATTCTTGAGTTTTGAGCTTTGATTGTTGAATCCTGACTATCTGATTTTTTGCTTAACTCCTGCACCGCTTTTATCAATGGAACAACCATTGATCCATACGAAATACTATAGTTGTCATTAACATCTGTTGGAGCATGTACAATATCAGTTGTAAAACCACAATCCTTTGCAGCTTTTTCAACCTCCTGTGCGATAAGGCCTGAGCGAATGATCTTTGTAGAAGCAGTGTAATCAACAGCATTTATTCGTTTATTCTTAACGCTATCCGGGATATTTTTCATAAGAAATTGATCGAATGATTTTGTATCAAACTGATAATTAACTGCGCGTAATTTATTTATAAACTCCAAGCCCTTAACTTCTTCTTTTATATTAAATTTAAAACGGCCATCACTAGTTGTGTATGCAACCTGACCTTCAATTACCGTAACTGCTGTGTTTCCAAAGCGTATTTTATTACTTGCATTTACGATAGCTCCGTTTCCAATTGCACTTGAATTAGTTAGGTTGTTCGCATTTGCATCTGCTCCAGAACCCAGATAGGTATTGTTAGTTCCGGTAGTATTGGTTTGGCCTGCATTGTAACCAATTCCGGTATTATTGCTGGCGGTTGTGTTTAATAATGATAAATATCCCACGGAACTGTTGTAAGAACCCGTACCAACAAGTTTTAATGCCCATTCTCCTAAAGAAGAATTGTAAGTTCCGGTAGTGAGGTATCTTTGAGATTGGGAACCAATGGCGGTATTATCAATACCGGAAGTAATATTTGTACCGGACTGGGTGCCCATAAGTACATTGTCTGATCCTGTGGTTATACCATATCCGGCCTGATAACCCATAAAGGAATTGGTTGAGTTGGAATTAACGCTGCCATTACCATATCCCGCTTGGTATCCCAAAACCGTGTTGCCAGTGCCGGTTTGATTATAATATCCCGCCTGGTAACCTAACGCGACGTTCTGTACAGCGGTAGTATTATTATAAGCGGCTTGATAACCAAGCGCAGTTATTCCAGCCCCCGTGCTGTTTGAATATGCCGACTGATACCCTAAAGCAACGTTAATGTAACCTGTTGTATTCGAATAAAGACTATGATCGCCCACAGCGGTATTTTGAATACCATTGGAAGTACTGGTTGGATTGTTCGTCCAAAGTGCATGGTTACCTACCGCAACATTATAACTACTCCATACAATACCTGCTCCTGGATTATAGGATTGAGTCTGTAACGCTTCATTGCCTAGTGCAACATTGTCACTTGCAGTGGTATTGAAAACAAGTGCCGATTCCCCAAAAGCTTCATTGTCATTACCTTCAGTATTACTTTTCATTACCTGCTCTCCCATTGCAACGTTGCTGCATCCTATGGTGTTTGAAGTTAATGCCTGAAATCCAAAAGCACATCCTCCATAGGCTTGGGTGTTATAAAGTGATTTATATCCAAAGGCACTATTCGTGCTGGCATTAGTTTCACAATCTGGGCAAGTTATTGAATTACTCGAATAAAGTGCCTGGTAACCAACAGCCGTATTATAATTTAATATAGCATTTGAATACATCGCTTGGTAACCGACGGCAACGTTCGAGTCTCCGGTGGTAATATTATAACCGGCCTGGTATCCAATAAAAGTACCTCGTCCTGCCTTAGTGATTGATGTTCCTGCATTATAGCCAACCAATGTGTTAGAATGACCTAACATTGTGGAATTTCCAGCATTATATCCTACAAAAATGTCAGCTGTGTTGTTATTGTTCCATAAAATGTTATTTCCTCCAATTTTATAAGCACTAGCCGCTGAAATATTTACGTGGCCATTCACATCAAGTTTGTATCCGGGAGTAGTTGTGCCAATACCTATCCGTAAATTAGTTGCATCTTCAAAAATTGGAGTAACTGTATTTCCATAGCCCGAGCCACTGTTCCATTTTGGAATGTAGTTGGCTGTTTGAGAAATGGCATCTGCTGTCATTAAAGTACCAGCAAGTAGTGCTAATGAAATTAATTTATTTTTCTTTTTCATGGGTTTGTTTTTTGTTTAGCCACAAATATGTATACACTTCTATTAACATTTTTTAACAATGTAATGAGATGTAACTTTAGTGTAATGAACAACTATTTGGACGTAATAAAATGCAATTAATGCGTAGAGAAATGTTTCAAAAATGAGCTTTTGTAAGTGCGGCTCAATGTAACCTGTTTTGTTAGGATTGCATTTTTTTGCGTGGCTTTTAATGTTATAAGGTCCGATTCAATTTTATCTAGCGCAGCTAAGGAAATCAGTTCAGATTTATTTATTCTGAGAAGTCTATTGGAGAGCAGAAGTAGTTTTTCTAATGTACATTGCATCAATGTGTATTGTTTCCCATCACTCATAATCACTTTTTTATTTCTCGCATCAGTTTCGTCTGTCCCTACAAATAATATATCTTTTAGGCGCAATTTGATTTTTCCTTTGGATTCAGCAGTGTAAAACAATTCATATTCTTTGCTATTGTTTTTTGCGAGAGAAAGATGAGCTTTCTTTAAGGCGATATTCAGTCGGTTTTTATCAACGGGGTTTGAAATAATATCTATTGGAGCAAGGTCTATTACCTCTTTTATTCTGTCGTAAGTATCTGTTATAAAAATCACAGGTTTGCTTGCTATAAGTTGCGCAACTATAATTCCGTCCAACTCTGACATGTCAACGCTTAGTAAGCAAAAATCAAAATCAAGTAATGGAAAAGATTCCAGAAATTTTTTTGGAGAGGAGAATGCATTTGTTATTTCTACGCAAGAGGAATCTTTACATAGGTTCTGTAAAATGTGCAAAGTCGTTTCGTCATCATTGACAATTACACACTTGAGCTTGTTATACATGTATCCAAGGTTAAGTAACGTTTTCCTTTACAATCTGATAACCAACAATGGTTTCACAAAGGTTGAAAATGACATCGAAAAATACATCAGTACAAATACCTAGAGGAGATTAAAAAATCATTAGATATATGTAATTAAAATACAGAATTGAAAAAATTCTAACATGTATTGTAATGGATTCAAGGCGATTTGAACGCTGCTTCCCTTGCTTTTCCGGATAAAGGTGTCGCGTTTTGGCGTGACAGAATGAAGACATTTTACTTATTATCCAACTCTTCCACCTCTTTCAAAACATCATCAATCTTTTTCTTCAACGCGTCATTTTTATGCTGCGCAGCTAATTCAGAAAGTTCTGACAACGAACGTTTGCCATAAAAGCGGATGAATTTATTTTCATCTTTTGCGATCCTGCTGAGAATAGGCAAAGCTTTCTCAATCGTTTCATCTTTTACATGCTTCAGAAATTCACTGTAGGTAACCGCATAACTTATTTTCCAGAAACCGCCGAATTTATCTTCAGAACCCACAAAAAAATCATTATTCTGATCTGACCCGTTGCGTGAATACAAATCCATAATTGTAGTCACCACTCGCTCGTTGTCTTCGTTCTCATAGTCTTTAGCCATGCGCACAGCTTGCAGACTATCAACTTTATCAATCGCAGCAAGAGCTTCTGAGATTACACTATAGGATCTGTCGTTCAATGCATTTTTATAAACAGGCATTAAAGCAGGATCTTTTAAATTTTGTGAAAGAAATGAAATTGCTTCAGCGCGCACCAGCGATTTAGGATCCTTTTGTGCCAGCGTCAACGCTTTTTCCCTGATCATGCTTTCATTACCTTTCAAAATATCAGGAAGGCCGGATATAGCGAGTATGCGGAGTTCCCAGTTTTTATCACCCAGCGCATTTACAATGCATTCTTTAAACTGAACGGAATCTCGCTCTTTGGCAAGTGCAAATAATGCTTCATAGCGATCTTCATACAATGCTGCGTTATGATATTGATAAACCCAGTCGTTGAGACTTTTGCCGGTTTCTTTTTTTACGCAGACCAACATTTTTTCCGCGTCAACATTCACAAGTTTTGGTCTCGCTGCGACATCAAATTCAAAATCCTGTTTTTGTTTTTCAAGTACGATGCGCTTACGTTCAGTTTTGCTTCCCGTATAAATGTCAATATCCATTGGAAGCTTATAGAGTGGGGTAGTAGTCAGATCCTGTTTTTGTTCAAAGCTCAATGTGTATTTTTTTGTTGCCTCATTGTAGCTGTGATTAATTTCCAGGTTAGGATGCCCGCTTGCAAAAAACCATTCATTGAAAAACCAGTTTAAATCTTCTCCCGTAATTTTTTCAAAAGCAAGTCTCAGTTCAGCTACTTCCGCATTGCCGAATTTATGGGATTCCAGGTACAACTTCAGTGAAGCATAAAAGGCTTCATCGCCAACATATTTGCGAAGCATGTGAAGAATGCATCCGCCTTTTTCATAGGTGTGTGCATCAAACATTTCCTCCCGGTCTTCATAATTGTAACGGACAAGATTAACCTGTTTACGATGGGCTTCTTTTAAATATTTGTTGAAAGCTGTTCTGCGATGTGCATCTGCAGCATCACGGCCATATTTATGTTCCTGCCAGATGTATTCTCCATAATCAGCAAAGGATTCGTTCAATGGTAAATTCGACCACGACTCGCATGTTACAAGATCGCCAAACCAATGATGAAATAGTTCGTGTGAAATAACATCTTCATAACTCTGATCAAGCATTTCACGGTCTGTCTGGTTTAAAAAATCTCCGTGCAGTGTTGCTGTCGTGTTTTCCATCGCCCCGGAAACATAATCGCGTACAATGATCTGTGAATATTTATTCCACACATAAGGAACGCCCAGTGTATTTGAAAATGTTTCGATCATCTCAGGCGTATTTCCGAAAATGTTGCGGGCATAAGGCTCGAATTTCTTTTCCACATAATAATTTACTTCTCTGTCTTTCCATTTGTCTTTCACAATTGAAAATTCCCCTACAGCCATCATCACGAGGTAAGTAGAATGAGGAAGTTCCATTTTCCAATAATCGGTGCGGGTTCCGTCACTGTTTTCTTTTTGATACACAAGCTCTCCATTTGAAAGTGTCGTATATTTTTTATCCACAGTCATGTAAATTTCATCCGTCATTTTTTCATTCGGACGATCTATGCACGGAAACCATACGGAATTCGATTGTGTTTCTCCCTGTGTCCAGATTTCCTGTGGTTTATTTTTTTCTTTTCCGTCGGGATTAATAAAATAAAGGCCTTTGTCACTTGTAATAGCTTCACTTCCGCCTTTCTTTTTTAATTCATTTGGTTTGGAAGTATAATCAATGAACAACATGAAGGTGTCGTTGCGTGTGTAGTTTTTGTCAAGTGTAATGTGAAGTACATCATCTTCATATTTATAATTGAGAGTTGTTTTGTTATCACCTTTAAGCAGTGAAATTTCATGAATGTCCATTCCACGGGCATCTAAATCAATAGTATTTGTAGTGTAATAATAAGGCTTTGCGGTAATGGTTGCTTTGCCATATAAATAGCATTTAGCCCAATCAAATTTTACATCAAGCTTTGTATGAATGATGTCATTTATTTTTGTTGCGGATGCCTGGTAAACAGGCGGTTCTTTTGCCTGAGGTTTAACCACAACGGTGTCCAGGTTAATACTGTTAGTCGTACGCTGTGCTGTTTGAGGAGTTTTGCAGGCTGTTATGATTAAAAGTAAAAATAATGCGGCTGCACTTGTCTTTAGATGGGGATTCTTCATCAAATAAAATATAGATTAAATCTTAGAGCCTGTTTGAAATAAAATTTAAACATGCTCTTATAATAGTTGCTTCAATAGAAGTTAAAGATGAGTAAAAAATACCGGATTTTCAAGATCGGAAAGGAGGTTTAGCCCGGAAATACAATTGTAAATGATGTTCCTCTTTCCTGGTCAATATATAATTTCCCATCGAGCTGTTCGGTGAGCATGCTCACTAGCTGTAATCCCAATGAAGAAGAATGTTTAATATTAAAATTTTCCGGTAATCCACAGCCATTATCATAAACAGTCAGCCTGTAATTTCCTTTTAGTTTGCCGCTTTTTTCCTTTCCGAACTGCAAATGGATCTCACCACTTTTTACATTTTTGAAAGCGTATTTATAGCTGTTGGTTACCAATTCATTTATGATGAGTCCGCACGGAATAGCTGTGTCAATTTTAAGATTGTGAGATTCCGCATTAAGTACAACAGCTATTTCTTTATGATCGTAATAAGCTTCACGGAGCGATATGACAAGGGTTTGCAGATAGAGTGGAAAATCCACACGGGCAATATTTTTCGATTGGTAAAGCGTTTCATGCACCAACGCCATGGATTTAATCCGCTTGCGGTTATCGGCAAAAAAGTTGAGTAATTTTTTATCTCTGATATGCTCGGTTTGTAAACTCAGCAAGCTGGAAATAATCTGTAGATTATTTTTTACACGATGATGGACTTCCTTCAAAAGCACTTCTTTTTCATTGAGCGAAATCGCCGAAGACTGTAATTCTTCTCCCAGCATATTTATTCCGGAAGCTAACGCATCGAGTCTGTTTCCACCTTTGCCCACAAATGCTTTTTTATTCAGATTAAGCTGCGCATAGGATTGCACTACTTTAAGGATATTGTTGATCCGTTTATTTGTTTCAATATGTCCGGCCTGATTTTTTTTTAGCTGAGCCTCAATTTTTTTTAGTGCCTTCAGAACAGCAATATTCAGGTCTTTTGCTTTTTTATCTGCCGGAACTTCTGCAATCTCACAAACTCTTGCATAGATATTTTCTATTGATGCCCTTTTCATAAACGTTCTTTATTTCCTACAAATTGTTTTAGCCATTCAATTGCTTTGTCTTCAGAGTTAAACAGTTTTGTTGGTACGGAAGGTTGATTGATCGCCAGGTAAAAGTTGCCAACGACTTTACTCAACGGAGAATTAATCAGCATAGCTATTGCACAGACTCTCGGCTTGCGATCACGCATTGCAAAATGATCACGGGCTTCTTTATTAATAGACTTAATTTTTCTGATGTCAACAAGAATGGGAGGCTGGGAATTATTTGATAATGTAACAACCGTATCCGTATTTTCTTGTGCGTGATGTAATTCTATCACCGCATTGGACTTCACCACTGTTCTGCAAATGCCATCTTCCATCCATGTGGTAAACCATGTTAATTCAATGACTTTTTTTAGTTCTTCAACTGGCATTTTCTTAAATATATTGATTATGTCTCTTTTAAGTTTAACTCTTGACGCTGCTTTTTACAGAGGATTTGTTTTTAATAAAAGTGAGCAGCCATTTCACCGCTTCTTCTTCTGACTCAAAATATTTACTCGGAACAGGAGGTTTCATTACTTTCTCGTAAAAATCAGCAAGCAGCCGCTGATTTAATGAGCGTATCACCGTTGCATCTGCAAGTATATATTTGAAGTTTTCCGGTGCCAGTGAATTTTTAATCGCATCCTGACTATACGTGGTATACTTGGATTCAATAAACAGCACACAATGTTTTTTTCTACTTCCCAATTCTTCAATTGCCTGGTTGACTTCTTTTTGATCTGGTATGTCTATAATGTAGTCCTGTTTTAATTCAAAACAAATGATCGTATCAGGCCGCATAAATGCTTTTCCGCATTTAAGAAAGATCGTGTTACTGTCATTTTTTTTCTTTGTAGATGACATTCGAATTGAAAAATAGTATTATTTAAAAGTATACAACCACTTGATCGCATCTTCTGTATTTTCAAAATATTTCGTGGGAACAGGTGGTTTAATAACCTGAATATAAAAATTAGCCAGCAGGCGTTGATGCATTGAAATAATTACAAAAGCATCTGCAATCGTATAGGTAAAATTCTCAGGTAAATTGGAATTCTTAATGACGTCCTGACTGAAAGAGGTGTATTTGCCTCCAACAGTTAATACCCCGTGTTTTTTGCCGTTTGCAATTTTTTCAATTGCATTGTTGATTTCAATCATATCAGGCAGGTCAATCTGGTAATCGTCTTTCAGATTGACGCAGATAATGTTGTCCGGCCGCAAAAAAACATTACCGCAAATTATCTTAACATCTTTATTTTCTACCTGATCGGTCATCATAAATGAACTGAAATTCAGGAAACAGGAATTGAAGACTCTGTTGGTACGTTAGTTTCTTTAATTTTTCCATAACCTCCGTACACATTCACAATGTTATTAAATCCATTGGCTTTCATTATAGATGCAGCAATCATTGAACGATATCCACCGGCACAATGTATGTGATAGGTTTTGTTTTTATCAAGTGAGGAAATGCTTGCATTAAGCTGAGCCAGTTCGATGTTGTCAGCCTCTTTAACATGGCCTCCTTCATATTCCGAAGGCTTACGCACATCCAGCACAGTTGTTTGGTTATTATTTACAACATCTGCAAAAACCTGCGGCGTAACCGAACTGATAAGATCAACTGTATTTCCGTTTTGTTTCCAGTTTTCAATTCCTCCTTCCAGGTAACCTGCTACATTTTCATAACCCACACGCGCAAGTCTTAAAATCGACTCGCTTTCTTTTCCTTTATCGGCAACAATCACAAGTGGTTGTTTGATGTCGATAAGCGTACCTGCCCAGATGGCATATTGTCCGTTCAGGCCAATATTCATAGAGCCGCTGATGAAACCTTTTTCAAAATCATCGGCATTACGTGAATCAAGGATCAATGCTCCGCTTTGAACTGCATTTTTGAAATCAGGAATGCTTAAAGCATGTGTGTTTTGTGAAAGTACATTGTCAATATTGTTGTAGCCATTTTTATTAATCGCTGCATCGCTGAAAAAATATTGTGGTGGTGCGGTCAGTCCGCTTGCAACAAGACCGATGAATTTTTCTTTACTCATATCCTGCATCGCGTAATTGGTTTTTTTTTGTTGACCAATTGTACTCCATGTTTCTTTGCCGATGTTTTTACCACATGCAGAGCCGGGCCCGTGCGCGGGATATACAATTACATCGTCAGCAAGCGTTTTTAATTTAGTATTCAGCGAATCATACATCATCCCCGCCAGTTCCTCTTTTGTCATTTTGCCATCCAGAAGATCCGGTCTTCCAACGTCACCGACAAACAAGGTATCTCCTGTGAAAATGCAATATTCTTTTCCTTTTTCATCTGTCAGTAAATAACAGGATGACTCAGGCGTATGTCCGGGAGTATGCAACACTTTTATTTTTACTTTCCCAACCGTAAAAATTTCTCCGTCTTTTGCACCATATGATTTATACTTTGTATCAGCCAGCGGACCGAAAACAATTTGCGCTCCCGTTTTCGAAGCCAGGTCGATATGGCCAGACACAAAGTCCGCGTGAAAATGTGTTTCAAAAACGAATTTTAGTTTTGCATTTCGTGTTTGAAGCTTTTGCAGATAAGGTGTTGTTTCTCTGATAGGGTCAATAATCGCAGCTTCTCCTTCCGATTCAATATAGTAAGCCGCTTCAGCTAAACAGTTGGTGTATAATTGTTCTATAATCATGATCTGTTTTTTTTTAATATTTTCGGTTACCATCTGCTCTTTGATATTTCGTCTGCCTCTCTTCTTTAACATTTTCGGTTACCCTCTCCTTCGGAGAGGGTCATTCTGACGGAACGTCAGAATGGGGTGAGGTCATTGAAACGCATTAATCCCCGTCACATCCATTCCCGTAATCAGCAAATGAATATCATGCGTTCCTTCGTATGTAATCACCGATTCTAAATTCATCATATGCCTCATGATCGGATATTCACCTGTAATGCCCATGGCCCCATGGATTTGCCGTGCTTCACGCGCTATCTGCAAGGCCATGTTTACACTGTTCCGTTTAGCCATTGAAATTTGTGCAGGTGTCGCGCGGTTCTCATTTTTTAAAACACCTAATCTCCAGCAGAGCAATTGAGCCTTGGTAATTTCGGTAACCATCTCTGCTAATTTTTTTTGAGTCAGCTGAAAACCTGCAATTGGTTTTCCAAACTGTACACGTTCTTTGGAGTAGCGTAAAGAAGAATCATAACAATCCATTGCAGCTCCGATCGCACCCCAGGAAATTCCGTATCGTGCAGAGTTCAGGCAGCTCAATGGCCCTTTCAATCCTTTTACTTTTGGTAATAAATTTTCTTTAGGGACTTTAACATTATCAAAAACCAGTTCACCTGTTGCACTTGCACGCAGCGACCATTTTCCATGAGTTTCAGGCGTTGTGAAACCTTTCATGCCTCGTTCTACAATCAACCCATGTACTTCTCCCTGTTCATTTCTTGCCCATACTACTGCAATGTCAGCAAAAGGCGCGTTGGAGATCCACATTTTAGCTCCATTCAATAAATAATGATCTCCTTTATCTTTGAAATTCGTGATCATACTTGATGGATCAGAACCATGATTCGGTTCAGTCAATCCAAAGCAGCCCATGAATTCACCCGAGGCAAGTTTGGGTAAATAGTTGCGCTTTTGTTCTTCACTTCCAAATATAAAAATAGGGTACATCACCAGTGAACTTTGTACAGATGCAGTTGAACGCAAACCTGAATCCCCACGCTCCAGTTCCTGCATGATCAGACCGTAAGAAATCTGGTCAAGCCCTGCACCGCCATATTCTTCAGGAATATACGGTCCGAACGCCCCAATACTTGCCAGTCCTTTAATCCATTGCTTAGGAAATTCGGCTTTCTGACAAGCTTCTTCAATAATCGGAGACACTTCTTTCTTCACCCAGGTACGTGTAGTGTCGCGTACAATTTTATGTTCGTCACTCAGAAGATCATCTAATAAATAATAATCAGGAGATTGGAAATTATCTGCTTTTGCCATAATTATTCAGTGCTAAATACTAAGTAAAAGTAGTAAAATGTTGGGGTTAAAAACGTGAAAAAGTGATTGTTTTCGCTACGCTTTGGCAGGATTTTTTGTTTATCCGGGTAGTCGGAAATAATTGGATTTTACGTATATTTGAAGATAAGATTTCTGTTATGAAAAGGGCTAAAAAAAATAGAACATTGTTGCAAGGTTCCTCATATATTGAACGTGTTGCCTCAAAATTTGAATCTATCATGCCCGAAGTGCATAGGCAGGTGAAAGTATACGAAAAGAAAAGAAAATCGGGCCGGTTAGCGACTCCTCCTGCAAACGTTCCCCTCTTCAGTGAATAGTCCTTTTTTATTGGTGATTGCAGGATGCAACGGGTCTGGAAAATCAACGTATTCTGCATCGCTGGCTCCCAAATTAATTCAACCATTTGATTACGATAAATGTTTTCTCAGCATTTATAACTCTAAACCCGATTCAGAGTTACGCGAACAAATGTCACATAACAAGGCATTTCAGTTACTGGAGCAGGCAATTGATAAAGCCATAGATAGCAATTCAAATTTTTGTTACGAAACGAATTTTAACTCAGATCCCATGCATTGGCCTGAGCTGTTCCGACAAAGTGACTATCGGCTTGATCTGAACTATTTTTGCTTGAATTCGGTTCCGGAAGCTAAAAAAAGGGTGCAGATCAGGTTTCAAAACGGGGGACATTTTGTGCCCAACAGAGAGGTGGAAGAGCGCTTTCATGCAGGATATGGAAATTTAAATGCTTATTTCGAAGAGTTTGATAATGTTCATTTGTGGAATACCTGCGCATACAATTCCCCTCCTGTTCATATGTTGTCAATCTCTAAAGGTAAACTCACTACTTTAACTGAATGGCCGAAATTCATGAAAAAGCTTGTGCCTGCTATAAATCGCATTGTAACGGAATTCAGCAAAAGGAATAGTTAAATTTTTTTACGGCATTCCGCTCCAGGCGTCGCCTAAGATTTCAATTTGCTTACCACATTTTGGACAATAGTCAGATTTAGGAATTATACTATCTTCTGGCTTCTTGATCATCAATGTCCCGCAATTCGGACATTTTTTTTATGCAATTCTCAACGTTTAGTAATAAGCTTGGCATATGCTAAACCAGAACGTTTTGCTATCGACCGGATAAAGAAATAAAATAAAAGCCCATGATCGTTTACGGATCATGGGCTTAGAAGGGTAATTCAAAAAGATTACTTCAAAATAAGTTTTCCTATTCTCGATTTTCCGTCAGCAGTTGTAACGTGATAAAAATAAATTCCGCTGCTCATATTTCCGCGTTGCATAGTAAATTGTTTTTCACGGATATTTTCAAAGCTATGTACTTGCCGTCCTGTAATATCATAAATGGCCAGTTGATGCACTTCACTTGTATTTCCATCAAACACAAATGTTGTTGCATTGTCAAATGGATTTGGGAAAACTGAAACATTGATTACAGGTGCATTGACCATATTGATGGATGTGGTAATATTTCCTTTGCTGAAATTATACAAAGGATTATTTTTATTGAATGGTGTTGCAATAGTGTCCTGGATTGCAAACGGCGCAAGCGTTGTTCCTCCACTTGCACTCAGGCCATGCCTGTATTTTTGTGCAACACGCAGGCGGATTTTCACATCACTTTCAAGAATTGTATGTCCCGGGTTTAACAATGGGATATTCACCCACATGGCATCACCGTAAACACATTTTTTGTATTTATTTGCCGCAGTTGGATGCAGGGCTTCTGTATTCAGTAATTGACGTACAGCACTTCCACCATCATAGCGAGGAACATTTTTTAAACTATTCGGCAGATACGGATCGCTGGCAGGAAAAGTTTGATCACTAGTGTGCGCAAACAAATAAATATAATGCTTACCTCCGAAGATCGGATCCTTGCCGGGTGACCAAACATCGCTTGTTGGCTTCCAGATCATATCACGGCCATTTTCTGCCGGTTGCCCCGAATCCTCTCCGAATGCCATGTTCAGACGTTCGCCTGTTTCTAAATTGATTGCATAACCCGGAAACCAACCCAATCCGGTTGCAGCTATATATCCCGGATCTGTTGGATTTGTGCTTATCGTTATTCCGTCTCCAAGAATCCCATTCTGATCAACAGAAGCTGAACTGCGAAGATCCATTTTCCGTGCGCCTCCTTGAGAAAATCCTGTTGATTCAGATAATTCAATAACAGGACAACGTGTCCATTTTGTTTTATCGGAAGTCAATATAATGTCAACGCTGGCCAGCGTTTTTCTCATATCGTTCTGAGTAATGAATTTATCGAATGCCGGACCCGCAGTACATATCCCTGATCCATCCGTATACGCACACAAGCGGTACGGGGCCCAGGTGCCGCCCAATACTTTTTCATAAGCTTCATTGTCATCAATTCCGACATAGTCGTCAAACGGACTAGGAAACACATTGCTCATTTTTCCTGAACGGATCCAGTTGTTGTCCCATAGGGTATCTTTATCGGAAAGTCCTGTTAACCAGTTTTTACTTGGGTCACTGAATTCCATACTTGCTTCAATAAATCCATTTTTATCAACGATATTTGTTGTAGGGTTTGTCACATATTTCGCCTGTATGGCTAATCCCCATTTAGGGATTACCTGGTAATTACCGATGCTGACAGATGAAGTGGAATAAACCGTATCAGAACTTAATCCACTGTTTCCATATTCAAATAATTTCCAGGTTGCATTTTTAGTAGTATCGCTGAACGCAATTGCGAATTTCCCATTGGGTAATAAACTACTGTCGAGCACATCAACGTAAACCGGACCGGCGAATGATTTATAGATGGGATGCATTACGCGTGGAGTTGGATTTGTAAATACACTGTCTTCACTTTCCTGCATCATATCAATCATCCAGCCTCCATTACCTTGTCCTTCCATGCGTTGCAATTGTACGCCTAATGGTTTCGGAGAATTATAAACTGTAATTGTTTGTGAGGTGCTGTCGCTTCCACATGGATATGATACTTTAAGGCTGATAATATATTTGCCCGGATTGACATAGGTATGCGAAGGATTTTGTGACGATGAAGAAATCCCATCTCCGAAATTCCAGGAATATGTTGCACCGGAAGCAGGACAAGTCAGGTTAACAGAAAGATAGTTGTTTGCAACAGTCATAGACGCTGGTTGCATAGGACAAACATAGCTTGTATCAAAACAATGGTTGTATAATTTTTGAGCGACATCATCTGCCTGTTTCAGTTTATCAATTGACGTAAGGTTAGTTCCATTATAATCTCTTGCCCATACAACCCCAATTGTGACAATCTGTACATCGCCGGGTTTCATTGTAAAAGGTCCGGCACTCATGAGAAAACGTCTGTCATCAGGAATGTTGCCGGCAGTTTCCTCGCTCCAGCGGGGTTGAGGAATCCCACCTGTACCTAAGCCTGACGGATCTGTATTATCCGGAAACATAAAATCACAAACAGTGCTGCCTCCTTTTGCCGCTCCTCCATAAGTCATAGCGGTAGTATCCAGCCACATCCCCCGTAAATAATTATAATAACCCGATGCAGTTACAGGATTACCTTGTACCGTAAAATCATTGGTATAATAAACAAATTTTGCCATTTGAATCCTTCCGGCAGAGTCAACAAAACTTGTTCCGTAAGAATCTTTACCCTCACCCGCATAAGCCTTCGGACCGCCTAAAAAATCAATGCCAATTGCTGGCGGATGTTTTCCGTAGGTGCCAGTAGTGCCACTTCCATCTATACTGTCTCCATTATAACCAATGCCTAAACCACGTTTCACATCGCATTGAGTGTGATCATCACTATACAATCCGAGATCAAAGTCAGCCCATTGTCCTATATATACATTATGATAAGTATTGGCAGAACGGTTAATTATCTTATGCTGGTAAAAGGTCATATTGCCAATATCTCCAAGACTTTTATAAGCAAATGCCTGCGTTTGAATTTCAACACCAAAAGGTAACCCTCGTGTCTCGCCGTGCGTGTTTCCTTTGTCGTTATAGATATACCAGAGTGTCTGGTCGCCTAATAAATAATCCGCATTGCAATTGGGTATTCCTGTAAAATTAAATGCCGGATAATCTCCATCATGCGGGTTGTAATAACCATCACCATTTACATCCACATAGGGTGCTAAATTTTTTGCCTGTCCTTTAGAAACATCACCATTTCCAGGCCATTCAAGAATATCTTTCGGGATTATATAAGATACATTTTTGTAATTCGCACGGAAATCAGCTACCATTTGGCGATCTACTTTCCAGATGCGGTCATACATATTGCAGGTAAAATTATCTGTCGTTGCCGTAACTGTATCAAGTGGTCCCGGCCAGAAATCCACACCGTTTTGCCGGTAAGTCATGGCAGAAGTGTGTAACTGACCTCCTGCATCCAGACCGCCAATCCAAAGAGAGCCCGCAAACATGGAGCTGGCCCCGCCGCCTTTAGGGACTTCATATTTAGCGCTTGCAAGGTCCCACCACATATCTCCCGTCCCAAGAATGGTTGTGTTGACATTATTGATATCGAGTTGTGCCTTGGCGGTGCCAGGGTTGCAAGACTGAGCTTTTACAGCTGAACAAAATGCAAAAATGATAAGTAGAGCGTATATTTTTTTCATACGGGTGTTTTTAGTTATAGCAATGATACGGTTAAGTTTATATTTAAATGACCGGCAATTATTATACGGCGGTATCCGACGAGTGAATGGCGATTTTTGAAGGGTTCATCATCAATATTTATTAAATTAGCTATCCCTAAAAAACATTCTCCCTTTTTGCTTGCGCAGTAGCTTCAGCGTAGGTGCAGGGGAGAGTTAGAGAGGGGCTTAATGATCCCAAAGGAAACCATCGATAAAATTTTCGACGCTGCCCGAATAGAAGAGGTAGTAGGCGATTACGTTACGCTCAAAAAGCGCGGCGCTAATCTGCTTGGGGTTTGTCCTTTTCACAACGAGAAAACACCTTCGTTCACTGTTTCTCCTGCAAAAGGAATTTACAAATGTTTTGGTTGTGGTAAGGCAGGTAACTCAGTCAATTTTATGATGGATCACGATCAGATGACGTATCCGGAAGCGCTGAAGTATCTTGCCAAAAAGTACAACATAGAGATTGAAGAGAAAGAGCAAACTCCCGAACAGCTGCAGGCTAACAATGAACGCGAAAGTTTATTTGTAGTATGCACACACGCACAAAAATATTACACACATAATTTATTCAACACCGACGAAGGCCGTTCCATTGGTTTAAGCTATTTCAAAGAGCGTGGATTCCGTGATGACATTGTTGAGAAATTTCAGCTCGGTTATGCACTCGAAGACCGCAAAGCATTTACAAAAGAAGCCTTAGACAAAGGATATAAATTAGAGTATTTAGTAAAAGCAGGCTTAACCATAGACAAGAGCGGAGATTCGGATATTCAAAATCCTAATTCCCAAATCTCAAACCTGCCTGCCGGACAGGCAGGTCCCAAATCTCAAATCCCAAATGTGTTTGATCGTTTCGCCGGCCGCGTAATTTTTCCGATCCACAATGTAACCGGTCGCGCCATTGCGTTTGGTGGCCGCATTCTGAAAACGGATAAAAAATTAGCGAAATATATAAACTCGCCCGAGACTGATATTTATCACAAGAGCAATGTACTGTATGGTTTGTTCTTCGCTAAAAAATCCATCATCCAGGAAGATGTTTGTTTTTTGGTTGAAGGCTATACCGATGTGATTTCCATGCACCAGGCGGGAATTGAAAATGTAGTGGCTTCATCTGGTACCTCATTGACCGTCGAGCAGATCCGTCAGATCAAACGCTATACACAAAACATTACTATACTTTACGATGGCGACAATGCGGGGATCAAAGCCAGCTTCAGGGGTATCGATATGATCCTGGAAGAAGGAATGAATGTAAAGGTGTTATTATTTCCTGACGGAGATGATCCCGACTCATTCTCCAAACGTGTGAGTTATGAGGAGCTGAAAAAATTCATCGCAGAAAACACAAAAGATTTTATTGCCTTTAAAACGAATTTGCTCTATTCGGAAGTTTCACATGATCCGATAAAAAAAGCAAACCTCATTAAGGATATTGTTGAGACAATCGCTGTAATTCCGGAAGCTATTAATCGTTCGGTGTATATAAAAGAATGCAGCAGATTAATGGAGCTTGATGAGCAGATGTTGCTGAATGAGCTGAACAAGATCAGGAGAAAAAATATCGCCGATAAAAATAAGGGTACTCAACCCCAGCATACCGAAGAAATTCCGCCCGAAGATTTTACAGAACTTCCCCTCCCGGTTCAATCAACAGTAATCGAACATCAGGAACGGGATATTATTCGCTTGCTGCTGAACTTTGGTGATAAAACAGTGATGATTGAAGATCAGGATGAGGAAGGAAACACAGTTGAAAACGCTGTTGCCGCCGCCGATATTATTCTGCATGAACTGACTCAGGATAATATAGAATTTGAAAACCCGGCTTACCAGTATATCTACACAAGTTATATTGCCGGATCAGAAAAGGGCACATTGCCGGATATGAATTTTTTCGTTAACCAGCAGGATCCGATCGTCGCTAAAGTTGTAATAGACATGGTAAGTAGCCCGTATTCATTGGCAAACTGGGGTCACCATAATATCCTGGTACAGACAGAAGACCAGATTTTAAAAAGATCTATTTACAGTGCCATCTATTCGTTTAAATCCAAACACATCGAGAAGTTGATGGATGAGAATAATGTCCGTATCAAAGAAATGTCTAACCACGACAATGTACTTGAACTCATGCAAAGACAGGTTCAACTCATAGAAGCCAAAAAACACTTCAATAAATTACTCGGTCGTATAATCGTAAAATAATTGTCAATTCTTCACCTTTATCGTGGGTGGACGTCCACGAAAGGTGTGAACCCGAAGTTTCGCGGCTATGAGGCGCAGCTTTGTGCGACAAGCGAAGACTTCAGGTTGGCTTTCGTGGTGCTCTTTTCTTTGGTTCGTTTCTTTTGAGCAAGCAAAAGAAATGAACACGGATGTTTTGAACGATTAAACTCTTCGTTTTGTGTTTAATCCATAAACCCGTATGTTTGCCATAGTAAAGGCATACTTATTGTATCAGTCATTTTAATCAATCCTAACTATTATGAAAAAAACGATTTTTCTTATTGCAATTTTTGCGATCACACGGTTAGCTGATGCGCAGATTTATCTCGCAAAAAAAGGTGAGGTGTCTTTCTTTTCTCACACAGAAGTTTCGGATATTGAAGCGACTGATACACTTGTAAAGCCGGTAATGAATACCAATACAGGAGATGTGATCGTACAGGTACAGATCAACGGTTTTCGTTTTCCGAAAAAACTGATGGAAGAGCATTTTAACGAAAATTATATGGAGAGTGATAAAATTCCCAAGGCATCTTTCACAGGAAAAATAAATGGGAAGGTGGATTATACGAAAGATGGAACAACAAAAGTCACTGTTACCGGGAAAATGGATCTGCACGGCGTAAAAAAGGATGTGACCATGGATGGTACTGTTACAGTTAAAGGTGCTGAGTTAATCATTGAATCTAAATTTATGGTCCACCTCGCAGATTACAATATTAAAATTCCAAGTGTAGTATCGAAAGACTTAGCGGAGAACGTAGAAGTAAAACTTAAATCCACACTTGTACCCTATAAAAAATAGTTTGTGATGAAAAAAATATTGGTCTTATTGTTCCTCAGCAGTTCAGCATTGGCTTATAGCCAGGATCTCATGAACCTCCTTGATTCAGTGCAGAAGCCAAAAACAAAGGAAAAAGTCTTTGCCACATTTAAAGCCTCCAAAGTAATAAGCGCACAAACCACCGAAACGGTAAAAAAGAATTGCCTGGATTTTAATATCACACACCGCTTTGGAAATATTGGCGCCGAAGGAGGAGGAGGCCCTCATACGCTTTACGGCTGGGATAATATCTCTGACTACCGCATTGCATTTGATTATGGGATTACCAATGATCTGACTATTGGCGTGGCCCGTAGTAAGCGTGAAGAGAATATTGATGGTACAATTAAATACCGGTTTCTTCAGCAGACTACAGACAATCATATTCCGATTTCAGCAGCTATTTATGAAAATGCAGCATTTACTCCCATGGCGAAAGATGCCCTGTATGCAGGCGTAACGGATGTAAATGATATTGCAGCCCATCGTTTTTCTTACGTGAGCCAGTTGATCCTGGCCCGTAAATTCGGACGTTATTTTTCATTGGAACTGTTGCCTTCATACATACACCGGAATTATGTAAAAGCCCTCATCAACCCGAACAACCTGGCGGAAGAGGAAAATGATATTTTTGCATTAGGAGCAGGCGCGCGAATAAAACTCACGCAACGTTTTGCCATCCTGGTCGATTATTTCCATATTTTTTCTGCATACCGTACAAATAATCCTGTTACTCCTTATTACGATCCATTGGCCGTAGGTATTGAAATAGAAACAGGCGGTCACGTATTTCACCTGAACTTTACCAATGCGCTTGGCGTTAATGAAAACGATTTCCTTGTTAACTCTACAGACAGCTGGCTCAAAGGCGGATATAAATTCGGATTTAATATTTCCAGGGTATTTAATTTCTAATCGATCCTTTAAAGAATAGAAACGAAAAGTTTTCGTGAGGAATTACCGAATCTGTATCGACCTCTTGCAATTTTTGTGACAAACAAGCATTCGAGGTGTGCCGGCCTTAAGTAAGCGATTGTGGCGCGAAGCAGCATTCGCTCGTGCGACAAATCGCGTGAGAAATCGGATGGGCTGGTTTGTCCAATAAATTGTAAGCAGTCTTGACCTTTCTGTTTCTTTTTGCGTCAAGGCAAAAAGAAACGTTGAGGTGTTTAATTTTTAACCCTTATACAAGAAACTTTTATTTGTTTCAGGTGTTCTTTACTTCAAAACCTTGTCTCTTTTGATGTGCCCTTCTTTCAATTTCTCCAGCGTGACTTCTCATTTTTTCATTTATAACATCTCCCAATGAGGAGACGTTATCTTTCAAGGCATCTGTATAATCTTTGCCTTTTTGTGCAATTTTTTTTCTGGTAGCTGAACCTTTATCCGGAGCAAATAGTATGCTTAACAATAGCCCGCCGGCAGTACCTGCCAATAGGCCCAACAAAATCTTATTCGTTTTCATGATTTGTGTTTTAAAAGTATAATTTTTGAAATTTATTTCCTGCTTCCACGCATAATAATAAAAACAATAATTGCGATTATAAGGAGCACTATGAAAATTCCAAATCCCATTCCGGCTTTGAAAATTCCACCTATAACACTACAAGAGCTAAGGAATAATGATATCAATAGCACGGAACAGATAGAAATAATTTGCTGAATTCTCATTGGATATTAATTTATTTACGCGCGACTTTAAACAGGATCTTTTCCCTGAATAACTCTGAGTATTACTGCAATAATTGCAATAACAAGAAGAATATGGATCAGACCTCCGGCATGATAGCCAACGAAACCAATCAGCCAGCCAATTATCAGGATAACTGCGATTATATAAAGAATATTTCTCATGATGTATTTAGTTAAATGTGAGTTGTTAGTTATAAACATGAAGATAAGAAGCGCTTATGGAATTCAATTTTTTATTCGTTGAAGAGGCGTAAAGTGAAGCTTAGAACCTACCATGATAAGTTGTTTAAAGTTTTGGTAAAACTTGGCTTTGCATTTGGAGTGCGGCCGTTCTTTTGATGATATATTTGCAGTGCATGTTTTTATTAACCCCCTTCTTACCTCAACAGGCCGATACGCTGAAAAAGGCTGTCTTTGAAACCGACAGTGGAACGCCCTCTGAAACATCTAAAGAAAAGCAGGAACAATCGGATACCACCACAGTCAAAAAAGGAAAAAAAGAAAAAAAGAAAAAAGAGAAGAAAGAAAATCCAGAGACGGCAGAAAAAAAAATAAACAAATCAAAATCCGATTCTTTAAAAAAGGCGGAGTTAAAGAAGACTGAAGTCCAGCTGCAGTCTCAAAAACCGGACACAGCTAAAATAATTGCCCCATCTGTACTGGAGGAAAAATCACTGTTTGCCAACCACCTGCTGAAAGCAAGTGATATCAAAAAGGATAAAATCCATTTGGAAGACCGTCAGTATTGGGTTCCATCCATCGTGTTGTTTTCTTTGCTGGTTGTCGTCTGGGCCAGGACTTCACATAACAAAAGGTTCTCCAGGATTGGCAAATCTTTTTTTAATATCCGGGAGTTTTACCAGGTGGTGCGCGAGGAATATTCAATGAGCAATAGTCTGGCCATTGGAATGAGTATTTTATTTATGCTCACCATTTCTGTTTTCATTTACCAGATCAATAGTTTCTATTCCCTTTTTGCGCTCAGCCCGAATGCGTTTGTCTTTTTTATTAAAATTTTGCTGGCGGTTTTGCTTTTTTTCCTGATCAAACTGCTTTTTGTCCGCACGCTGGGAGCTTTATTTTATGGCAAGTCAGAACAGGCAACTGATTTTGTTTACAATATATTTTTAATGAATAATGTGAGTGGACTGGCTTTGATTCCAATCATCATTTTTATGGCTTATTTCAGTCTGATCCCCAAACCAACCCTTATTCTCATCAGTTTTGGCGTTTTGGCCTGCATTTATTTATACAGGATTCTGCGTGCTTTTAGAATAAGCATTGGAGAAGGAAGAGTTTCCAAGTTGTATTTTTTTGTGTATCTTTGCACGCTTGAATTTTTGCCATTCGTCGTGATTTTTAAAGTGATCATGGGTAGATTTTGAAGACAGGGCAAGCTTTCGAACGTTCTTATTAACAAAAATCTACTAATCGATGAAAGTTAAAAGCATACTGGTTTCACAACCAAAGCCTGAAACGGAAAAGTCGCCTTATTTTGAACTGGCGCAAAAATTTAATCTAAAAGTCGATTTTCGTCCGTTCATTCATGTAGAAGGAATAGATTCAAAAGAATTCCGCAAGGATAGGATTAATATACTTGAGCATACGGCAATTATATTTACCAGTCGTAATGCCGCCGATCATTTTTTTCGCATTTGTGCTGAAATGCGGATTACAGTTCCTGAAAGCATGAAATATTTCTGTATTTCAGAATCAACAGCTTACTATCTTCAGAAGTATGTACAGTACCGCAAACGTAAAATATTTCATGGTAAACAAACATTCCATGACCTTGCCGATCTTATAAAAAAGCACAGGGAAGAGAACTATTTGCTGCCATGCTCTGATATTCATAAAGATGAAATCGCGGATTTCCTGGATCAGCAAAAAATAAGATATACGAGGGCTGTAATGTTTAAAACAGTATCAACGAATCTGAAAGATTTGCAAAATGTGAATTATGATATCATAGCTTTTTTCAGTCCTTCCGGTATAAAATCATTATTTAAAAACTTTCCAAAGTTCAAGCAAAATCAGACCAAGATTGCAGCTTTCGGTCCATCTACGGCCAAAGCAGTTCAGGATGCAAAGCTGGTGCTCAATATTTATGCGCCGACTCCACAAGCTCCTTCCATGACCATGGCCCTGGAGCAGTTTGTGAAAGCCCCTGATAAAGCTCTTCCGGTTACATTGCCTCAGATTCCTTCACTTATAAAACCTGCAGCTGTTGTTAAACCGGCAAAAGCAGTTGAAGCTGCGGCTCCGATAAAGCAGGCTGTTAAAAAAGCCGAAGTGAAAAAGACTGTTAAACCTTTGGCTAAAAAGTCTGGTAAGTCTAAGCCTGTTGCAAAACCAAAGAAAAAAGCCGCACCTGTTAAAGCAAAAAAGGCTAAGAAAAAGAAATAGCCGTTTGTACAGTCCGTTTTCCGCCGGTACTATTTTCAGGTTATTCTGCCTGAAATATTCTTAACTTTAATACAACTTGCTATCAGTAATTGGATTGCATGACAGCAATGATTTGAATGAAAAATACGTTTAAAAAAGCAGAACGGCTCAGCAGTAAAATTGCGATCGCAAAGCTTTTTGAAAACGGCCGTTCTTTTACAACATACCCTTTTCGGGTAATATGGCTGGACTATTCAACCGGAACTTCTTACCCTGCGCAAATCGCATTCACTGTCCCTAAAAAAAATTTTAAGCGGGCAGTTGATCGCAATAAGTTAAAACGCAGAGCCAGGGAAGCGTATAGAAAAAACAAATATCGCCTGTACGAATACCTTAAGCAGAAGAATCGTTCGATGGTTTTCATGTTGGTGTATACATCGAAAGAGGAAATAGATTATGATGTTATCGAGGTTAAAATAAATGCCGTAATCGATCGTTTGATGAGAGAAGTATGAAGGTGTTCAGTAAAATATTCGGTGCGGTTTTTGTTAGTATGATCAAAGTATATCAGGGAGCCATTTCTCCATATTTAATGCCCTCCTGCAGATATACTCCTACATGTTCACAATATGGCATTGAGGCAATAAAAAAATACGGTCCGGTTAAAGGAGGATATTTAACTTTAAAAAGATTTTTGTCCTGTCACCCCTGGGGTGGGCATGGTCACGATCCGGTTCCATAGAAAATTTGGATCAGAAGAAATTTGATTGATGAATTTAAAAAACAAAAAGCATGAATAAGATAAAAACAGTTTTCAAAAAAGCCAGGTTGGGAATACTGGTGGTAATGGTGGTTGGGTACGCAATTATTTCTTACAGTTTTGTGGACAATTATTTTGAGGTATCTAAAAACCTCGACATTTTTGCTACGTTATTCCGCGAATTGAATATGAATTATGTGGATGAGACCAATCCCGGAGATTTGATGAAGAAGGGTATTGACGCAATGCTGGAGTCGCTGGATCCATATACAAATTACATTCCTGAATCGGATATTGAAGATTATAAATACATGATGACTGGCCAGTACGGCGGTATCGGCGCTTTGATCCGTCAGCATGGAGATAAAATTATGGTTGCAGAACCGTATGAAGGTTATCCCGCTCAAAAAGGAGACCTGCGTGCAGGGGATGTGATTATTGAAGTAAACGGTGTCGCTATTAAAGGCAAAAGAACGGATGAAGTCAGCAAGCTGCTGAAAGGTTCACCTAAAACTCCGGTTAAGATTATTATTGAACGCGAAGGCGAAAAGAAACAACTCGAAAAAAATATTATTCGTGAAGAGATCAAAGTAAAGAATGTAACTTATTCCGGAATGATCGCGCCCAACGTGGGTTGCATTAAACTGAGCAGCTTCACTGAAAATGCAGCGAATGAAGTCGATTCAGCATTAACGGAATTAAAAAAGAATCCTGATTTTAAATACCTGGTATTCGATCTGCGTGGTAATCCGGGTGGATTGCTGAATGAAGCGGTGAATATCGTAAATCTCTTTGTTGATAAAGGAAGCGAAATAGTAAGTACCAAAGGAAAAGTAAAAGAAAGAGATAAAGTAAGTCGTGCTGTAAAAAAACCGGTTGATACGGAAACTCCAATGGCAGTGCTTGTAAACCGCGGATCGGCATCTGCCTCTGAAATTGTTTCGGGCGCACTTCAGGATCTCGACAGAGCTGTAATAATTGGTCAGCGTAGTTTTGGTAAGGGACTTGTACAACAAACGTTGCCGTTGAGTTATAATGCGCAATTAAAAGTTACCATTGCCAAATATTATATTCCGAGCGGACGCTGCATTCAGGCGCTCGACTACTCTCATAAAAATGATGACGGAAGCGTAGAAAAAGTTCCGGATTCATTGATCACCGCGTTCAAGACAGTAAAGAATGGGCGTATCGTTTATGATGGAGCCGGCATTGCTCCTGATATTGCGCTGGAAGCGGAAAAATATTCAAACATCTCGGCGAGCCTGATTACAAAATCGCATGTGTTTGATTATGCAACCAAATATCGTTTGGCGCATGCTACAATTCCTCCTGCTAAAGATTTTAAACTAAGCGATGAAGAGTATAATGACTTCATGGCTTTCGTGGAAAATAAAGAATACGACTATACGACAAAGTCTGAAAAATTAATGGAGGATATTAAGAAAAGTGCAGAGGACGAAAAGAAATTCGATGGTGCAAAAGTGGAGTACGAAGCGCTGAAAGCTAAACTGATGCACAATAAAAAAGAGGATCTGATTAAATATAAAGACGAAATAAAAGAATTGCTGGAGGAAGAAATTGCAACACGTTATTATTTCCAGAAGGGTAGACTTGAATCTTCTTTAAAGAGTGATAAAGAAACCCTTGAAGCCATTAAAGTGTTGAATGATCAGGGCAAATACAAAGGCATTCTTACAACAATTGAAAAACCAACACATCCTTTCCATTCTGAAAAATTTAAGGAAAAAGATAAAACAACAGGACAGAATTAAAAAAAGTAAGTAATCATTATTGAAAGCCATTTGACCAGCAGGTTGATTGGCTTTCGGTTTTTTATACCATCTTGCGTTTCAAAATAGTCCAATAAAAAGGGTTGAAACACTAGATGGTATTACACCCTCCGGGTACAAGTGCCGCGCGTAGGTAGCTTTGGACTATTGCGTAAGTGCAAGCGGTATAAGAGCACAATTAAATTATCTTTGCAGCGTTAATTGATCACATGCGCTTATTTCCTGCCAACGTACATAAATGGATTTATTTTACCGGGCTTGCAGCCATTGCAGTTGGTATGCCTTTGTCGGCTTTTTTAATGAGTGTTGGTCAGCTTGTAATTGCCGGTAATTTTTTGCTTGGTGGAAGTCAGGTCGAAAAATTCAAACGGTTTTGGAAAAATAAAGCGGCTGTTGTTGCTGCCTCCGTTATACTCATGCATGCACTTGGTCTGCTTTATACCAGCGATTTCAAATATGGTATGGCCGATATTCTGGTGAAAATTCCTCTTATTGTTCTTCCAATTGTGCTTGCGGGCTCTGAACCAATTTCCAGGCAATGGTTTAACTGGCTGCTTGCATTATTTGTCGCAGCCGTTTTTGCCGGAACGGCAGTCAGCGTAGGAGTGTATTACGGAATTGTGCACACAAAAAAACCGGTCGTTGACATTCGTGACATTTCAATTTTTATTTCGCATATCAGGTTTAGTTTAATGATCTGCCTATCGATTTTAATTGTCGGCTATTACATTTTCCAGGAAACCAATTGGACTAAAAAAATAGTAGGAGTTGTTCTGGTTACGTGGTTTGTGATTTTTTTAACCATTCTCAATTCCCTTACAGGCATAGGAATTCTACTCACGATCACATTTGTTCTGGTTGTATACACTTTTTTCACATGGAGAGAGACGTCAATCAGAATTATGAAATTATTTATGGTAATCACTATTATTATCGGTTCAACTATGTTTTTAAAACCCTATACAAAGACTTCAGAACCTCCTCACAAATATGATTACTCGCATTTGGAAATGAAGACTGTTTTAGGTCATCCGTATACACATAACTTACTAAACACTGAAACAGAAAATGGAAATAAAGTCTGGGTTTATGTTTGCTGGGATGAAATGGAACAAGCCTGGAATGCACGTTCAAAAGTCGGGTTCAATGAAAAGAACAGAAAAGGGGACGAGGTAAAATATACGCTGCTTCGTTTTCTCACTTCAAAAGGTTTACGCAAGGATGCAGGCTCTGTACAATCACTTTCCAAACTGGAAATTATGGCGATAGAAAACGGAGTGGCAAATGTAAATTACATGGACAAACCCGGCATCTCCGTACGGTTAATGGAAACTTTCTGGGAGCTGGATAATTATAAAAAGGGCCATGACGTAAATGGCCATTCAGTAGCAATGCGTCCTGAATTCTGGCGTGCAGCAATAGGAATAATAAAAAAGAATCCGATTCTTGGTGTGGGAACAGGCGATGTGAAAAATGAATTTGCAAAAGAGTACGATGAAATAAATTCTCAGCTTGATGCCGGCCATCGTTTACGGGCACACAATCAATACCTGGCAATTACAGTTGCATTTGGGATAATTGGCCTTATCTGGTTTCTGATTACGTTGATTTATCCGATGATTAAAACCGGAATGACATTTAATTATTTTTACGCTGTATTTTTTATTATTTCGGTACTCTCCATGTTTACAGAGGACACATTGGAATCACAGGCTGGCGTTACTTTTTTCGCTTTCTTTTCAAGCCTGTTTCTATTTGGACAAAATAATAATCAGGAAGATAAAACTTCGGTATAAACGGCGAGTGTTTTTTCTGTCAACTGATCAGTTGAAAAATTTTTCACATTTTCTGAAGCATTCATTGCCAGTTCTTTTCTGAGTTTTTTGTTATTAGCCAGGAGCATCACTTTTTCAGAAAGCACTTTGGGGTTTTGCACAGGCACAAGCAATCCTGTCTCTCCATCCTTTATTATTTCAGGAATCCCGCCTGCGTTTGTGGAAACAACAGGAACCTTTGCAAGCGCCGCATCCAGCAGTGAAGAGCCAAGCCCTTCAGTTTTTGAGGTAAACAGGAAAATGTCAAATTCAGGAAGGACTTCTTCAATATTATTTATGAAGCCTGTAAGAATAATATGCTGAGCTAATTTTTTATTTTCAATATAATTTTCAATTGCTTTTCGTTCAGGGCCATCACCAACAATAAAATACTTTGCTTTTAGTTGAGCGTTTACAAGAAGTTCAACGGTGTCAACAAACGTAAAATAATCCTTGTGCGGAGCAATGGCTGCAATATTTCCAATAATTAATGTATCAGAACTGAGGTTATATTTCTTTCGTAAAAAGCCAGTTGATGGTTTGGAAAAACGTTGCAGGTTAACGCCATCATGAATTACTGTAAGCAGATGTGAATTGCTTATATCTGCTGTCATTATTTTTTTTACTGCATCTGAAACACAAATTATTTTCCTGATTTGCGGATGATTGTATTTGTATTTTGAAAATGGATTGGACGAGACCGGAAAATCTACTTTACGACTTAATATAATTGCCGTCCGGTTGCCAAATAACACAGCCGAAAGTATAGCAACAGTATGCGATTGTGAATCGTGAACATGAACAAGATCAATATTGTGTTTAGCACATATTTCCTTACATTTTCTGGCGGCAGAAAACGAATAAAAACTTTTTTTTATAAAAGTATATTTATTGATCTCATTTCTTTTGCAATACGCATGCATCGCCGATTCTTCTCTGCAAAAGACCCATTGCTCAACGCCTTTTTTGTTAAGGCCTTCAACAAGATAAGCCAGCTGCTGTTCGCCGCCACGCCAGGATTGTTCAGATGAAAGGTGCAATACATTCATTGCTTGTACTTTTGCTGAAGTTTATAATATTTTCTGTAAGTACTGACGGCAGCGCTTTTGCAGATGATAAAACCATAGTAACCATCCAAAATTCCTAAGTGCAGGAAATAGCTGCTAATAAATGCCGCTGCGGGACTTAAAAAACGTTTAATGAAAGAAGGGCGAATTTTTTTTTGGAATAATGCTTCGGCAGCTTTCGTGCTGAAGTATTCCACCTTTTTCATATGTTCGTCAATGGTGTAGTAGCTGTAATGAAATAAGTCGCCTTTTAAAAAGCCCGTCTTTGCATTTTTCTCGGACAACTCGTATTTGTCGTGCGGATTTGTTCCAGCCCAGGTACCTTTCCTGTAATCTACAAGCCGTAATTTGCTGTCAGGATACCATCCCGAATGATGAATCCATGATCCGCAATAATTTGTTAAACGATTCATGAAATAACCATCGTACTTCCAGTTCTTTTTTGCTTCGAGAATTGAATTTTGTAATTCTTCAGAGAGTGCTTCGTCTGCATCCAATGACAATACGTATGGATATTTCGATTGCATTGTGGCGAAATTCTTCTGTTCAATATGCCCTTCGAACTTATGTTGAATAAAGCGAGCCCCTTTTGAAACAGAGATCTCAAGTGTTTTATCAGTTGAAAATGAATCAACCACGACAATGTCATCAGCAACTCGTTTAACCGAATCAAGGCAGCGACCAATGTTGCGCTCTTCATTGTAAGTAATAACTACAACTGATAGTTGAATCATCTCCGCAAATTTACTCATTTATTTACTCCTTGCATTGCTCCTGAGTTCTCCCAAACTTCGATTCTGCTCGAGGTACTGGAATCTGTTCGTTGAGCGGAGTCGAAACGAACAGCTAAATGTTTACAAGGCAAAATAATTATCTTTGTTACAATGACCAGTAAAATACACGATCTTCTTCATCAAATGCAGCAAGCGGATAAAAAAGCACTTGCACGTTGCATTACAATTGTTGAAAATGAACTGGATGGGTTTGAGGAGATACTTACTTCACTGGATTTCAAAAAAAACATTCCTGTTATCGGAATTACAGGACCTCCTGGTGCAGGAAAAAGCACACTCGTCAATTCTGTAATCAAACAGCTGCTTAGTCAGAATAAAAAAATCGGAATCATTGCCATCGATCCTACTTCGCCGTTTAATTTCGGTTCCTTATTGGGCGACAGATTACGCATGTCAGAGCATTTTACAAATGAAAATGTATTTATCCGTTCATTGGCGACAAGAGGTTCATTAGGTGGATTGTCCGCTAAAATAATTGAAGTCGTTGACGTAATGAGGTCATTCGATTTTGATTATTTATTTGTGGAAACGGTTGGAGTAGGGCAGAGTGAGGTAGAGATAGTCGGACTTGCTGATATTACGGTCCTTGTACTTGTGCCTGAATCCGGTGACGAGGTGCAAACAATTAAATCCGGAGTAATGGAAATCGCAGATGTTTTTGTTGTGAATAAATCGGACAGAGATGGAGCAAGTGCATTCATGAAGAATATTATTGCTCTTGTTCATTCCCGTCTTTCTCCCAATGAGGGAAACGATGTTCTGCCAGGCGAAGATGGAGAGATACCTGTCATCAAAGCCGTTGCCACAAAAGATGACGGGACAGATGAACTGATTTCAGCGATTAATAAACTTCATAAAACAAAATTAAATAGTAAACGCTCTTATTTGCTGACAGAAAAGGCATACCGCTTGATCCAGAATAAACGCATGAAGGATATTGATAAGATTTCCTTGCAGGCAAAACTTATTGAAGCGGTTAAAAAGCCGGGATTCAATTTGTATAATTTTGTAAAGGAAATTATTTAAACCGGCTCTAAGTAACTTATTCCTGGTAGTATATCCGTTTCACCCGTCTCGACATAGCTGTCAAAACCTCATAGGGAATAGTTTCGGAATCATTCGCAAATTGTAAAATAGAGTATTCGTTTCCGAAAACAATTACTTCATCACTTTCATTTGAATTGATATTTGTGATGTCAAGCATGCACATATCCATGCATACGTTTCCAACTATGGGCGCCACTTTTCCATTGATGATCATCTTCCCTTTTCCATTACTTAGTTTACGGCTTAATCCGTCCGCATAACCAATAGGGACAGTCGCAATGCGCATATCTTTGGGAGCAACGTATTTGCGGTTATAACCAATGCTGTCGCCGGCTTTTATATTTTTTATTTGTGAGATTGTAGTCTTTAATGTATTCACAAACTCAAGTTGCTTTTGTTCCCCCGCATTGCAACCTATTCCATACATACCGATACCCAGACGTACCATATCAAATTGTGCATCAGGAAAACGGCTGATACCAGCTGAATTCAGAATATGTCCAATAGTTGAATACCCAATTCTTTTTTCGATTTCAATACGCATTTTTTCAAACATTGAAATCTGTGAACGTGTAAATTCATCTTGCTTCGCCTCATCTGCAGATGACAAATGAGAGAAAACAGATCGCACAGAAATGTTTTTATGTTCTTTTAAAAATGAAATAAGTTCAGGCAATTGCTCTTCTTCAAAACCTAAGCGGTGCATTCCCGTGTCTAGTTTAATATGTACAGGAATTGCGTTGTTTTCGGATGTTAAAGAAACATGTCGCTTCATAGCTTCACTGAATAAACGAATGATGCGCATTGAAAAGATTTCCGGTTCCAGTCCGTATTCAATCATTGAATCATAACCCTGTTCTTCGGGATTCATAACCATGATTGGCAATGTAATTCCCGCTTTGCGTAATTCAACTCCTTCATCCGCATAAGCTACAGCTAAATAATCAACATGATGAAATTGCAATACATTCGCGATTTCGTAGCTGCCGCTTCCATAGGAAGAAGCTTTTACCATGGCCATTAATCTGGTTCCGGGTTTTAATTTGGAACGGAAATAATTCAGGTTATGCACAACTGCATTGAGGTTGATTTCCATGACGGTCTCATGCGTCTTTTGCTGCAATTGTTTGCTGATCTGTTCAAATCCAAATGTACGGGCACCTTTAATTAAAATGGCTTCATCCTGAAAACCAATGCTGCTGAACTGTTTTAAAAACTCCTCCGTGCTTTCGTAAAAATGCTTGTTGATTTTAAAATGTCCGGCCTGTCGCTCAATGGCTTTACCAATTCCAACCAGCCTGTAAATGCCTTTAGATTCAAGCAGGTGAGCAACTTCTTTATACAACTGCTCTTCATTTTTTCCACTCTGAAGAATATCCGAAAGGATTACAGTTTTTTTAATGTGCTGCTTTTGCTGGTTCAGGAAATCCAGGGCGATTGTCAGTGAACCCAGATCAGAATTGTAACTGTCATTGATCACAATACAATTATTTATTCCTTCTTTCATTTCCAGTCGCATCGCAACCGGACTTAAATTGAGCATACGTTGCTGAATGATCGAATTTTCATACCCAAGTTCCAGCATCAGGACCCAGCAATGAATGGCGTTTTCCACAGATGCAGCATCTGAAAAAGGAATAGTTATGTTGATGAAATTTCCATTGGGGCTATGGGCTTCCAGCAGAGTTCCTTTAGAAACAGATTTAACCTTAATAAAATAATCGGCATCCGGGTTTTTTCTGCTCCAGTTAACAAGCTGTTGAGAACCGGCCGATGAAATAGCACTACGTATCGCGGGATGATCTTCGCAGTAAATCAACAATCCGCAATGCGTAAAAAGTTTTAGTTTTTCCTTTACTTTTTCTTCAGTCGATTTAAAATGCTGATCGTGCGCTTCACCGATATTTGTAAAAATCCCTATTGTCGGTTGAATAATCCGTTTCAGTTTTTCCATCTCTCCGGGCATGGAAATCCCCGCTTCAAAGATGCCAAGTTCATTTTCTTTTTTTAATTGCCAGACAGAAAGCGGAACACCTACCTGCGAGTTAAAACTTTTTGGACTGCGTACAATATTTTTATCTTCCCGCATCAATTGAAACAGCCACTCTTTTACAATAGTTTTTCCATTGCTTCCGGTAATGCCAATTACAGGAATGTCAAATTGCCTGCGTTGATAGGCTGCAAGTGTTTGCAAGGCTGTTACAACATTCGCTACTTTCAGGAAGCACGCCTTTGGGTAATCCGATAAAACAGGCCATTGCTCCACTATAAAGCAGTGTACTCCTTTTGCATATAACTCTGGTATGAATTTAAATCCATCGTGTCGTTCTCCCCGGATGGCAAAAAAAATGCAGTCGTGTATAGCACTTAGATTACGGCTATCTATTGCAATGTGTTTCAGTCCGTCAATTTCAGGACCGTGAAGTTCAGCGCCTGTAATACTTGCAAGTTGTGTAACGGAATACATATTTATTTTTTTACTGCTTTATTATAACAGCTTCTGCATAAAGCTTCGTAATTACTTGTCTCACCCAACATCACCAATTCATTGCCTTCCACTTTGCGAAAAGAATGATGGGCGAGTTCTCCACAATGCATGCATATCGCATGAACTTTTGTTACATACTCTGCACAGGCCATCAATGCAGGCATGGGGCCAAATGGTTTGCCTTTGAAATCCATGTCTAGACCTGCAATAATGACGCGGATTCCCTGGTTTGCAAGTGAAGCGCAAACTTTTACAAGACCTGCGTCAAAAAACTGTGCTTCATCAATTCCAATAACGTCACTGTTCAGGGCTTTTTTTAATATTTCAGACGAATCTTTAACAGGTGTTGATTTGATCTCGTTGGAATTATGCGAAACAACATTTTCCTTGTGATAGCGGTCGTCAATTTCCGGTTTGAAAATCTCAACTTTCAACTTAGCGATCTGCGCACGTTTTAATCTGCGGATAAGCTCTTCTGTTTTGCCTGAAAACATGGAACCGCAAACTACTTCAATGCAGCCTTTGCGGAATAAAGAAGATGATGTGCTTTCTACAAACATTTTAGTAGTCTTGAGTCTATAGTCCAGAGTCTATAGTTATCAAGCCTTTAGCTTCTCATGACTAAAGACTATGGACTGCATACGCTATACTATTTTAACATTTTAAAGTTAACAAAAGTATTTAAGCCTTTATTTAGCACTTTCTGTTACTAGCTAAATTTGTAGAGTATAAAACGACGATGGAAAAGCTGGTTGTAGACGATGATTTATACCTTTCAGGACCTACGGAATCCGATAAGGAAGTATTTGTTCAATACCTGAACGATGAGGATGTGTATCGATTCACGCTTACAATCCCCCATCCATATACCTCAAAAGATGCCGAAGATTTTTTGAATAAATGCAGGGCTCAACGCAAGCAATACGGACGTAATGCCTACTGGATGATCCGCAGAAATAACGGGGAAGCTATAGGGGGAATTGGTTTTCTGTCGCCTTATGGAACAGACTCACATCGTGATGAATTGGGTTATTGGCTGGCTAAACCATATCATGGACATGGCATCATGACTAAAGTCATAAAGCGCTTTTCGGATTATGGCTTTAGCTATCTTGGATTAGTAAGAATTGAAGCTGTAGTTTTTGATGAAAACAAAGCATCAGAGCGGGTTTTAGAGAAAAGCGGCTTTAAAAATGAAGGCTTAATGAAGAAAATATTCGAAAAAAAAGGTCGTTATATTGACGGCCGAATGTATGCATTAGTCAAATAATTATTATATTTGCGTCCAAACAAAAAAACAATTCAACACTATGAAAAAAGCAACATTAGTTATCGCAACTTTATTTTTGGCTGTAGCAGTTAACGCTCAACAAGCTCCTGCTAAACAAGAAACAAAGAAAGAAGAGAAAAAAGAAATGAAGAAAGACGGAAAGAAAGAAGAGAAGAAAGAAATGAAAAAAGAAGAGAAAAAAGCTGACGCTCCTAAAAAATAAGAGCTATCTTTTAAATTCTTTAAGAGCCTCCTGTGGAAACGCAGGAGGTTTTTCTTTTTTGTAGATAGGAGTAACGCAATTTAGATTATTGAAATTCAGATTGTTAAACTGCCCATCCCCCTCAAGAACTTTTACTTAGTTTAAAATACTTTATCAAGGTTTTCAAAGGAAACTTCTGAGAGCCTGATCCCTCTTTTTTTTGTATTATTACATTATAATTATTGAATCCTGATTATGAATAAAAAGATAGAAGAACTGAATAAAAATATTGCTTTAGCGCAATTAGGTGGAGGAAAAGCGCGTATCGATTCTCAGCATAAAAAAGGGAAACTCACAGCCCGCGAACGATTACATTTATTATTGGATGAAGGTTCTTTTCAGGAAGTAGGAATGTTTGTAACGCATCGTTCAACTGAGTTTGGACTTGAACGCGAAAAATATTTAGGTGATGGTGTTGTAACCGGTTTTGGTACTGTTGCAGGTCGTCTGGTTTATGTTTTTTCCCAGGATTTTACAGTCTTCGGCGGTTCTCTTTCCGAAACACATGCCGAAAAGATCTGCCGCATCATGGACCTGGCTATGCAGAACGGAGCTCCGGTGATTGGGCTGAATGACAGTGGTGGCGCACGTATTCAGGAAGGTGTTGTTTCATTAGGAGGATATGCGGATATATTTTTCAAGAACACAAGAGCATCAGGTGTGATCCCTCAATTGTCTGCAATTATGGGTCCTTGCGCAGGTGGTGCTGTTTATTCCCCTGCCATTACAGATTTTATTTTAATGGTGGAAAATACTTCGTACATGTTCGTAACCGGGCCAAACGTTGTAAAGACTGTTACGCACGAGGAAGTAAGTTCCGAAGATTTAGGTGGAGCTTCTGCACATTCAACAAAATCAGGTGTTACGCATTTCTCCTGCGCCAATGAAGTGGAGTGTATTACAAACATTAAACGTTTGCTGAGTTACATGCCTCAGAATTGCGAAGATGATGCACCTGCTGTTCCGTATGAAAATTCCGGCAATGAAAAAAGAACGCAGCTGAATACAATTGTCCCCGATAATGCAAATCAGCCTTATGATATCCGCGATGTGATTAACGGAACAATAGATGATGATTCATTTTGCGAAGTGCATAAAAATTTCGCTGAAAATATTGTAGTCGGCTTTGCCAGACTTGCTGGAAAAAGTATTGGTATTGTTGCCAATCAGCCTGCATTTTTAGCAGGTGTGCTGGATATTCACTCTTCCACCAAAGCTGCGCGTTTTGTTCGTTTCTGCGATTCGTTCAATATACCGTTACTTGTATTTGAGGACGTGCCGGGCTTTTTGCCGGGTACTGACCAGGAATGGAACGGGATAATTTCAAACGGTGCAAAATTATTATATGCTTTCTCAGAAGCTACTGTGCCGCGTATAACTGTGATCACGCGTAAAGCATATGGCGGTGCGTATGATGTAATGAACAGCAAACACATTGGCGCTGATATGAACTATGCCTGGCCGACTGCAGAAATTGCTGTAATGGGTGCCAAAGGAGCTGCTGAAATTATTTTCAAAAAGGAAATCCAGGAGGCAAAAGACCCTGCAGCAAAACTCAAAGAAAAAGAACAGGAATACATTGATCATTTTGCAAATCCATACAGGGCAGCCGAGCGTGGCTACGTGGATGAAGTAATTCTGCCTGAAGATACGCGTGATAAACTGATCAGGGCATTTAAGATGCTGGAGAATAAAGTGGATAAATTACCAAAGAAAAAACACGGAAATATTCCGTTGTAATAAGTACCCTAAATCAATTTCTATGAACAAACGTATTTTTCCTGTCGTACTACCTTTGATATTGGTTTTGTTTGTAGTTATGGTAAGTCTTTCGGGGTGTTACCGTGTTAAACCGGATGCTGACGAGGAAAGTGTATTAATTTATAAACCTTTTATATTCGGTCATGGCGGGGTAGATGATATGCCGATTTCTACCGGATCAACCTGGTGCGTTTTTACTACGGATCATAAGGAGTTTAAGATCACACCTATTACCATAACAGAGGATTTTGAAAACATGATACCTTCTGATAACACTCCTGTATCCTTTAGTGCGTATTTAAAAGTGCATATCCGGCATGGGCAAACACCGTTGTTGTATAAAAATTTTGGTGAGCAGTGGTACGAAAACAATTTGAAAGCTTCTTTCCGCACCATGGTAAGAGATAAAGCCTCCGCTTTCAAAATGTTTGACCTGGCATCCAAGCGTGAAATATCTTCTCAACTCGAAAGAGATATTTTTAAAGATATTTCTGAATACTCCCAAAAGATCAATCTTCCGGTCGATATCATGCAGGTTTCTATTGGTGCGGTGACTCCTCCTGATCAGGTGTTGACGGAAACAAAGAATACAGCTGCGCAAAATCAGAGCATATTGACTCAACAGGCAAGAGCACAGGCGGAATTGTCGCGCAAACAGGCGGAAATAAATAAGGCGATTGCAGACCAGTCCTACCAAAAACAGATGAATATGACGGTGGAAGAATATTTGCATTTGCGTCAGCTTGAAATTGAAAAGGAAAAGGTGGAATTAATCAAGGATAACAAAAATGTATCGGTCATTTTTGGTACTACTCCTGCTGTAACTTATCCGGTTAAATAACATATGAATATACTGTTGATCGGCTCCGGTGGCCGCGAATGTGCCTTCGCCTGGAAAATTTCACAAAGCCCCAAGCTTGAAAAATTATTTATAGCTCCAGGTAATGCCGGTACTTCTGCCTATGGAACAAATGTGGCTATTTCGGAAACAGATTTTGAAGCGATCAAAAAATTTGTGTTGCAGAATAAAGTAAACATGGTTGTGGTTGGCCCGGAAGCGCCATTGGTAAAAGGGATCCATGATTTCTTTCTTGCAGACGATAAACTGAAATCAATTCCGGTTATTGGTCCGAAAAAGGATGGTGCGCAATTAGAAGGCAGTAAAGATTTCTCCAAAAAATTTATGCTGCGACATAAAATTCCGACAGCAGCTTATCAGACGTTTACTAAAGAAACATTAAATGATGGACTGAAATTTCTTGAATCATTAAAACCTCCTTACGTTTTAAAAGCTGATGGACTGGCTGCCGGAAAAGGTGTTGTCATTCCGAATACATTGGACGAAGCAAAAGCTGAACTAAAAGAAATGCTTGCTAATGCAAAGTTTGGAGATGCTTCTGCAAAAGTGGTCATTGAAGAATTTTTAAAAGGAATTGAATTATCTGTTTTCGTTTTAACAGACGGAACATCTTACAAAATATTACCTGCTGCCAAAGATTACAAGAGAATAGGAGAGGGAGATACTGGTCCGAATACCGGAGGAATGGGTGCTGTTTCCCCTGTGCCGTTTGCTGATGCAGAATTCCTGAAAAAAGTAGAGGAACGTGTGGTAAAACCAACTGTCAATGGCTTAAAGCAGGAAGGCATTATTTACAAAGGATTTATTTTTATCGGTCTCATGAACGTAAATGGTGATCCACAGGTAATCGAATACAATTGCAGAATGGGAGATCCGGAAACGGAAGTCGTGATACCGCGTATCAAATCAGATATTGTCGATTTGTTTGAAGGAGTAGGCGCTGAAAATTTAAACAGCAGAAGTTTTGAAGTTGATGTTCGGGTTGCGACAACTGTAATGCTTGTTGCCGGCGGTTATCCTGGCGATTATGAAAAGGGAAAAACAATGTCCGGTTTCGATAAAATAGAAGGAAGCATTGCGTTCCACGCCGGAACAAAAAAACAAAATGATTCAGTTGTAACAAACGGAGGCCGCATTATGGCTATTACATCGTTTGGAAATACAATGGACGAAGCCCTGAAAAAGAGTTTCAGTAATGCAGAAAAGATCAGCTACGAAGGCAAATACTATCGCCGCGATATTGGCGCTGATTTGAAATGAAAAATCCCGTCTGAAACAGACAGGATCTTCTCAAAAAGTTTAATATAAACGAATATTGTTTTAAGTAAGAGTAACAGTTATTCTATCGTACCTTTTTCCCTTGCTTCCTTCGTATACTTTGACTGTACACTCAGCCAGATAAACAAAGCGATAAAGCCGACAACAATCATGAAAAAGTTATACTTATTGCCAATCATAGGCATAATTTTAAATGCCTTTTGGCACCAGTGTCCGAAACCGTAGAGAAATTCTGTCATTGTTGATTGATTTTAAATACTATTCTTACAAAAGTAAAAATAAAATTGAAAATTTGCACATATATCGCATAAAATGCTGGTTCGTTTTTTCAGGTCTCAACAACCTTTTTTATTAATTATACTTCCAGTTCTGTCGGTTTTGCTATGGGTGCCTGCGTTTTTACACCCGGTTGCTTTGCCCATAAAACATGAAATGCCTTTTTATGATCTCATTGCTATGCCTTTGTCGGCTTATCCCTTAGCTGCAACTATTCTGGCATTTTTTTTAATCGTTTTGCAGGCGTTTTTATTCAATTATACAATTGATAAATATGAGATAACCGGTAAATCATCCTATCTGCCGGCTTTGCTCTATGTGCTGTTTACTTCATTTTCGCCTTCATTATTGCACTTGCATCCGGTACTGTTTGCAAATATATTTATCATTCTGGCATTAAACCGTGTTTTGGGTACTTACAGAAGCACTTCGGCTTTGTCGGCCTGTTTTGATGCGGGTTTTCTTATTGGCATCGCTTCTCTATTTTATTTCCCCGCAATAATTATTTTGTTCTTTGTAATGGTTGGCATTTTTATTCTCCGCCCCTTTTCATTGCGGGAGTTCACGATCATTTTCCTGGGATTTCTTCTGCCATATTTATACATCAACACCTGGTATTTTGTATTTGGCGGAGGATTAGAATATCTATGGATAGACAAAGTCTGGTTTCCTCTTATTAACCGCGACACAACGTTTAACGGTATAATTGCTCAGCCCTATTCCGAACTTATTTTATTTGTCGCAATTGCAATTGTTTTATCTATAGGCCGCGGCTTCGACGTTGGTAACCGTTCTGTACAGCATAGAAGTAACCTCACTGTTCTGCGCTGGTTTTTTGTGTTTGCGGTATTGACAATGCTGCTTGCACCGACACTGGCCTATATGTATTTTTTTATTGCCCTTATTCCTTTATTGATAATCTTAACAGGTTATTTTTTATGGGCAAGATTAGTCTGGCTGGCAGAACTGGTGCTATGGTTACTTATTGTAACTATTATTTATAACCATTTTTAAATCCGTTTCATTTGTAAATTTCATCGTGAAAACGGTTCGTAAACCTGCCTGTCGGCAGACAGGTTCGTCTTTTTATTGGTGTTTCATCCGATTTTCCCGTAAATTAGTACTCCTAAAAAATGAATAAAACATGAGCAAATTTGGTGTGGTAATTTTCCCGGGTTCTAATTGCGATCAGGACATGATCTATGTGTTGCGTAATTTAATGGGACAAGAAGTTGTTGAATTGTGGCATAAAGATAAAGACCTTAAAAAGTGTGATTTTATTGTTTTGCCAGGTGGCTTTTCCTACGGCGATTATTTACGTTCAGGTGCCATTGCGCGTTTTGCTCCTATTATGGATAAGGTAAATGACTTTGCAGCAAAGGGCGGATATGTGTTTGGTGTATGTAATGGCTTCCAGGTTTTATGTGAGGCAGGTCTGGTTCCCGGAGCATTATTGCATAATACAGAACGTAAATTCATCTGCAAAAATGTTTACATAAAGGCAGAAAATAACGATACGCTTATTACTTCAGGAATTCCGTTGACCAAAGCGCTTAAAATTCCTATCGCGCATGGTGAAGGAAATTATTTTACAGATGCCAAAAACCTTGAAAAAATGAAAAAGAACGGACAAATTCTGTTCCGTTATTGCGATGAAAAAGGAAACGTTACTCCTGAATCAAATCCAAATGGTTCACTGGAAAATATTGCCGGAGTTTGTAATGCGGGTAAAAATGTTTTCGGAATGATGCCGCATCCTGAAAGGGCTTCGGATAAGGTTTTGGGTAATACAGATGGCTTACTGTTGTTTCAGTCTTTGCTTAGTACAGTCCTTCAATAATAATACGGCTTGTGTGTTAGATTCCTCTCCTGGAGGAGAGGGCAGGGTGAGGTCGATGTGCAAACTATTACCGTCCGCTTAAATAGTCTTCAACCGTTTTTATCACGGTATCAAAATTGTTAAATATTTGGTCGTTTGTAAATCGCATTATCTGCAATCCCAAACTTGATAAATGCATTTCTCTTGAAGAATCATATGCTTTAATATGTTCCAAATCGTGAATCTTGCCATCTAATTCAATTACGAGTTTAGCCTCGTCACAATAGAAATCAACTATAAACGGACCGATTGGATGCTGTCTGCGGAATTTCATTCCTTTTATTTTTCTGTTTTTTACTGTGTACCAAAATAAGACCTCGGCTGAAGTTTGACCTTTTCTTAATACGCGGGCAGTTTCATGGCTTTTTGTATTGGCTTTATAATAAAAAGGCATTTTACTTTCCATAATAATTTATTTTTTGTGTTGCCTAAGGACCTCACCCTGCCCTCTCCTTCAGGAGAGGATACTAAATTGCTGTTCTAACAAAAATAGTTCACGGTGCAAATTCCGGCTTTTCTTTTCTGCATGAAAGGATGAAGTGAGGTCTCACTGCGACACCAACCGCGCTATCAAATATGCCGAACCCGCAGCCAGCACACCAATAAAGGTAGTCTTCAATGCACCCATGAATGGATTTTGCCCAATCGCTTTACTTTTGAAATAACCGAATAACATTAATGCGATTAATGTTACAATAACCGAATAAAATAATCCTGCAGTTGGAGTTGGGGTAAAGACATAAGACAATAAAGGAATAAATCCTCCGACAATATACGCACCGGCAATTGTAACGGCAGAGTTGCGCGCACGATTCAATACAGGCTCTTCCAGGCAAAGCTCAAATTTCATCATAAAGTTGACCCACTTGTCTTTATCCTTTGCCAGTTCATTAACAAAATCTTTTTTTACGGTATCTGAAATTCCATATCCGGAAAGAATTTCTTCAATTTCTTCTTTCTCTTTTTCAGGAACAACTTCTACTTCATGATACTCACGTTTTAATTCAGCGAAGTAATGATCATATTCGGTTTTACCCGCCAGGTAGCCACCCAATCCCATTGCAATAGATCCAGCAATGATTTCTGCAACACCTGCTGTCAGAACGATTGTATTGCTGGCTACGGCTCCGCTTAATCCTGCGGTCAAAGCAAATGGAACAGTTAATCCATCTGACATGCCAATTACAATATCGCGTACCGTTTCAGATCCGGTGAAGTGTTTTTCCTGGTGTTCCATTTGGGTTATTTGTCAATAAAAATAGCTGGAATTTGTACGGTATGCAAAAATCAAATCCTGATTCCAATCATCAACCTGTTCCAGTTCTCCTTTCCAGTTTACAATTTTTTTGGAATTTGTAAGAAGTTCATTGTACTATGCACCATTCAGCAGGATCCCATTTTCCCAAAGCATTTGGTAAAAACCAAATAGATCAGCCTCCGTTTTAACAGCAGATAGTTTAGCAGACAACTTATCATAAAAACTCATGTGTAGATGGCGTGTATAGGTAAACTAATATACAAAACTTGGTCAATATGATGGCTCATGAAACCGCAAATGACCTTCTTTGAAAAGAAATGTTGTAATCAAAAAAGCCCCCGATTTCTCAGAGGCTTTATTATTAATTCGCACATTCGCTAATTCGCCAATTCTTTAATTATTAAGTGCTTCAGATCCACCCACAATTTCCAGGATCTCACCTGTAATTGCAGCCTGACGGGCTTTGTTGTAGTTGAGTTTTAGTACTCGGATTAATTCTTTTGCATTGTCAGTTGCTTTATGCATCGCCGTCATACGTGCACCGTGTTCAGATGCCATAGAGTCAAGCAATGCTTTATACAGCTGTGTTTTCAAGGAACGTGGAATTAAATCCTGGACGATCTCTTCTTTGTTCGGTTCAAAAATATAATCGTGCATTGCCGCTTTCTTGCCATCTGTCTTTGGTGGAACAACTGGTAAAAATTGTTCGTTCATTGGAATTTGTACCGCAGCATTCTTGAACTGGTTATATACAATTTCAATTTTGTCGTAATTACCCTTTGCAAAATCGTTCATGATCTTTTCCGCGACAGGAGCAACGTTTTTAAAATTGAGTGCATCAAATAATTCATTGTGTGAACTCACAACGTTGAAATTATTGCGCTTGAAAAAGTCAGTTGCTTTTTTACCAATGGTAATCAGGCTGATATTTTTTCCTGCATATCCCTCACGAATCAAAGCAGCTGTTCTTTTAATGATGTTGGCATTGAAGCCTCCGCACAAGCCTCGGTTAGATGTAACAACAATCAGCAATACATTTTTTACTTCACGTTGTTTTGTAAATGCACCTTCTGCACTGTCCAGACTGGAGCTTAAGTTCTCCAGGATCTCACGCATTTTGTTTGCATAAGGGCGCATCTGAATAATTGCGTCCGTCGCACGTTTCAACTTGGCAGCACTCACCATTTTCATGGCACTTGTAATTTGCTGCGTTGAACCTACTGATACAATCCTATTACGTACTTCTTTTAAGTTAGCCATGTTTTGTAGTTGGCAAAAGCAATTGACAGTAGACAAATTTTGCCAACTGCCAATTGCTGATTGTTTTATTTTTTGTATTTATTCGCCAGATCTTTCGCAACACTTTCAAGTACGCTTGTTTCAGCATCACTGATCTTTCCTGCTTTCAATTCATTTAATACATTTTTGTATTTGGTCTCCAGCATTTGAATGTAAGCCGCTTCAAACTCTCTTACTTTATTCAAAGGAACATCGCGCAACAAACCTTTTGTTCCGCAATATAAAATCGCAATTTGTTGTTCAACACGGAATGGTGAGAACTGTCCTTGTTTCAGGATTTCCACGTTACGTGAACCTTTGTCAAGTACCGATTTTGTTGCCGCATCTAGGTCGGAACCAAACTTAGAGAAAGCCTCTAACTCACGGAACTGGGCCTGGTCAAGCTTCAATGTGCCGGCAACTTTTTTCATCGACTTGATCTGAGCGTTACCACCCACACGTGATACAGAGATACCTACGTTAATAGCTGGACGAACACCTGCGTTGAATAAATTAGACTCAAGGAAGATCTGTCCGTCAGTAATTGAGATCACGTTTGTCGGAATATATGCAGATACGTCACCCGCTTGTGTTTCAATAATCGGTAATGCAGTTAATGACCCACCGCCTTTTACAATTCCTTTGATTGAATCAGGAAGGTCGTTCATGGCTTGCGCAATGCTATCATTCGCGTTAATCTTCGCGGCACGCTCTAACAACCGGCTATGTAAATAGAATACGTCACCAGGATACGCTTCACGTCCCGGAGGACGACGTAACAAAAGTGATACCTCACGATATGCAACAGCTTGTTTGGAAAGATCATCATAAATGATCAACGCTGGCTTACCGGTATCACGGAAAAATTCTCCGATCGCAGCACCTGCAAATGGAGCATAGAATTGCATTGGAGCAGGATCAGAAGCAGTAGCACACACAATAACAGTGTACGCCATTGCTCCGTTTTCTTCCAATACGCGTTGTACGTTCGCAACAGTAGAACCTTTTTGTCCAATCGCTACATAAATACAGAATACAGGTTTTCCTGCTTCGTAAAATTCTTTTTGATTGATAATTGTGTCAATACAAACAGCAGTCTTACCAGTCTGACGGTCTCCAATCACAAGCTCACGTTGTCCGCGACCAATAGGAATCATCGCATCAATCGCTTTGATCCCGGTTTGCAAAGGTTCATTAACCGGCTGACGGTAAATTACACCCGGAGCTTTTCTTTCCAGTGGCATCTCATAGGTTTGTCCTTTGATTGGTCCTTTGCCATCAATTGGATTACCAAGTGTATCAACAACACGTCCCAGCATGCCTTCACCAACATTGATGGAAGCGATTTTGCGTGTACGTTTTACAGTATCGCCTTCTTTAATATCATTTGAAGCACCAAGCAATACGGCTCCAACATTATCTTCTTCAAGGTTCAGAACAATACCTTTCAGTCCGTTTTCAAACTCAATCAATTCACCCGATTGTACATTGCCTAATCCATAGATACGCGCAATACCATCACCCACTTGTAATACAGTTCCAACTTCTTCTAACTCCGATGCTGTTTTATGATTGGATAATTGTTGTCTTAAAATTGCAGATACTTCTGCCGGTTTTACTTCTGCCATTGTTATTTAGTTTTTAGTTCAAATGTTTTAGTTCGTGGTTCGAAGTTTTTAGTTCGAAGTAAATTTAGAAATCACTTCGAACTAAAAACGTTGAACTTAGAACTCTTTTATATACGGGTTCTCGTTAAATGTTCTGTACAATGATTTTAATTTACGTGCAATGCTTGTGTCGTCTTGTTTATCTCCCACGCGAATGATAAATCCACCGATTAAATTTTTGTCAACTTTTTCTACAAGTTCCACTTCTGAATTATAACTCTTTTTAACTACGTCAAGCACTTTTTTGCGCAGCTCATCATCCAGGCCATAAGCCGTAGTTACAATGGCTGTCAGGATGTTTTTTTGTTCCTTGTATAATTCAACAAACCCTTCCGCAATCTCTTCCAGGTACATTTCCCTGCGTTTGTTAGTGATCACGTTGATGAATTCAAGTGTAATCGATTCAATCTGGCTGCCAAAAATCGCTTTTAAAATTTCTTGCTTCTTGTCGGTTTTAATGATCGGGCTTTTCAAAAGCACATGTAATTCATTGCTTTCTTTACAAGTCGTCATAATGAGCTTCATGTCACTGTAAACTTTTTCAAGCGAGCCTTTCTCGATCGAAAGATCCAGAAGTGATTTGGCGTATCGTGATGCTAGTTTTCCCATTTTAGTTCAAGTTCACTTCTTCCAATAAAGCTTTTATCAGTGTTTTTTGTTTGTCCTGCGACGAAAGTTCTTCTTTCAATATTTTTTCTGCAATCTCCAGCGACAATATTGCAACCTGGTTTTTTAATTCAGTGATTGCAGCCATTTTTTCATTGTTGATGTTCTCGCGTGCAACAGCCATTAATCGTTCTGCTTCTGCATTTGCTTTTGCTTTCGCTTCATTGATAAGTGCTTCTTTCATCTCGCGTGCTTCTTTCAATAAATTATCGCGCTCAATTTTAGCTTCATTTAAGATGCGCTCATTATTGCTTTGTAAGGCAGCCATTTCTTCTTTGGCTTTCTTCGCTGCATCCAATGCATTCTGGATTCCGTCTTCACGTTCTTTCAGCATGTTCAGGATAGGAGACCATGCAAATTTTTTAAGAATGATCAGCACAATTATAAAAGTGATCAGCATCCAAAACACTAATCCCAATTCCGGCTTTACTAATTCCATTTGTATATGATGTTTTTAAGTTTTTACTTTTTTTAAAAACAACTGTTCAACCAACCGTTGAACAGTTGTTTAATGCTTCTTACTTGAAAACCACAAGAAGACCAACTACCATCGCAAAGAAAGCAGCACCTTCAACAAGTGCAGCTGTCAGGATCATGTTAGCGCGGATCTCATTCGCAGCTTCAGGCTGACGTGCAATTGATTCAAGTGCACTTCCGCCGATTCTGCCGATACCAAGGCCAGCACCTACTGCTGCAAGGCCAGCGCCTAATGCAGCAATACCGTAGCCCATTCCAAGGTTTCCAGCTTCTAATAAAGTTGATAATAACATATTGTTTTGTTTTTAATCCCTGTTAAAAATTAATCAGTTTGCCGCCAACAGGGAACAGGCGTCAATTTTTTTAATGATGTTCTTCGTGATGCTCTTCTACCGCCGCTCCAAAATAAATGGATGAAAGCAATGTGAAAACGTATGCCTGTAAAAACGCAACAAGCAATTCCATCATTCCCATAAATACAGTGAAGGCAACTGAAACAACTGATACACCAAGCCCAAGACCAGTATTCATTTCACCGAAAATAAATATTAAGCTGAAAAAGGAAAGAGCGATAATGTGTCCTGCAGTGATATTGGCAAAAAGCCGGATCATCAATACGAACGGGCGTAAGAACACGCCAAGGATTTCAATTGGGGTAAGTAACACAAGGACTCCGATCGGTACTCCGGGCATAGCCACAACGTGACGCCAGTAGTGTTTTTTTCCGTTGAAGGTTGTGACTAAAAATGTGATTACTGCAAGTGTCATGGTCACAGCAATGTTTCCTGTGACGTTGGCCCCACCAAGTAAAAATGCTGGGATCAGTCCCATCAGGTTGCTGATCAGGATAAAAAAGAAAATCGTAAGCAGGAAAGGCATAAAGCGGCGATAATGTTTTTCGCCAATACTTGTTTTGGCAACATCGTCACGGATGAAAAGAATTAACGGCTCAACAAATGATTGCAATCCTTTCGGTGCTTGTCCCTGTGTTTTTTTATAAGCGTTAGCTACCGAGATAAAAACAAGTAGCATTATGATCATTGTAACCAGGATCGAGAACACATTCTTGGTTATCGATAAATCAAAAAAGCTGCTATTGTCTTCGGCAACGATTTTATTTTCTTCCATTTTATACCCATGATAAGTGACCGCTCCATGTTCAAATTTTGAAGAAAGAAAAACATCAAAACCTTTTGAAGAACTATATAGAATTACCGGAAGCGGAACGGAAGTATGTCCGAATAAATGCCATTCATGTGAATCACCGATGTGTTCAGTGATCATTTTTCCGGCATTGAATTTTTCTGTTTTAATATCTCCTTCAGCACCAAATGAAGGGATTGTGAAGAGTAGTATTAAAGAGAGTATGCAAACCTTGAGAACCGAGCGTCTTAATTCCATGCTATAAGTGAATTGTCTGTCTTTGTAAATTGACGCGAATCTAGATAAAAATCAGGAGATACAGAATGATTTTCGCAGAGTTTTTTAACAAAAAACGAGCACGTTTTTAAACGTTGATTAGCAGCTATTTGTCGTTGTGATAACAGGTTTTGTGCTTGAGTTGCTTTTGCAGCTTCATGCCCTTGGTTTTTTACGTTTTAAGAAGAACATTATCGTGATAACCTCAAAGCCTGTAAACAATAAATACATGAGCAGAAAGCCAAAAATAAAGAGTACAGCTTCAGATTTGTTAAACATGCTGTATAACGTTATGATTATCAGGTATACAAAGAGTTTGATGGAAGTCGATGCCATAAAAGTTCTTACAAAAGAACCCGGATTTTTATCCACTGAACGAACAAGGATATAATGTACAAGTGTAGTTATTAAAATGAAAACCCCGAGGATCAGCCATAAAGCGTTTAAATGCTTTTCAACCGGGCCATAATTATTCCAACCCCAAATACAGGCTGCTATTAAAATAGAAAGAATAGAAAGCTGGACTAAAAAACGGTTCATTAACGTTTGGAATAATCGTGGCTATAGAAACTCATTTGCAAGATTTGCCAGCTCTGAACGTTCTCCTTTTTCAAGCGTGATGTGCGCGTACAGGTTTTGTCCTTTCAGGCGATCAATCAGGTAGGATAAACCATTACTTTGTGTATCCAGGTAAGGTGTGTCGATCTGGTAAACATCGCCAGTGAAGATGATCTTTGTATTTTCTCCTGCACGGCTGATAACTGTTTTAACTTCATGCGGAGTAAGGTTTTGGGCCTCGTCAACAATGAAGAAAACATCCGACAAGCTGCGTCCGCGGATATAGGCAAGCGGGCAGACAACCAGCTTTTCATTCTCCACCATTTCACTGATCTGCTTGAACTCTTTATCCTTCTCATCAAATTGGTTCTTGATGTATTTCAGATTATCCCAAAGCGGTTCCATATATGGGTTCAGCTTCGATTTGATATCGCCGGGCAAATAACCAATGTCTTTATTACTCAATGGTACAATAGGACGTGCCAGGTAAATCTGGTGATAATTTCTGCGTTGTTCCAGCGCACCAGCCAGTGACAATAATGTTTTTCCGGTTCCTGCAACACCCTGAATTGTTACCAGGCTTATCTGTGGATTTAATATTGCATCCAGTGCAAAAGCCTGTTCCGCATTGCGCGGTGTGATTTTATATGCAGAAACTTTTTTTACGCGGTCTAATGTATTTTCAGTCTGATTATAACTCGCAAGAACAGATTTTTGCCCGCTTTTCAGAACATAAAAATGATTGGCTACGGGCTTTGCTTTTTTCAGGACTGCAGATGCATCGCTTTTCCCTTTTTCGTATACTTCGTCAATGACTTCTCCTGAAACCTTTTCGACAACGGAACGTCCAGTGTACATTTCATCAATGTCCTTGATCTTGCCTGTTTCGTAATCTTCAGAGATAAGATTCAATGATTTGGCTTTCAGACGAAGATTAATGTCTTTCGTTACCATGATCACTTTTCGTTCCGGATTTTGCTCTTTCAGATAAAGCGCAGTATTCAGGATCCTGTGATCTGCTTTACGTTCCCCAAACACGCGTTCCGCATCAACTTTGGCATTCTGATTCATTTCTATTTTGAACAAACCATGTCCTTTGCCATTAATATTCACCCAATCCTGCAAAGTATTTTTGCCGGCTATTTTATCTATGTAACGTATAAATTCCCGTGCCGCGAAATTTTTAGTGTCGTTTCCTTTTTTGAAGTTGTCTAACTCTTCAAGAACTGTGATGGGGATGACAACATCGTGCTCCTTAAAGTTTTTTATCGCGTGGTGGTCGTATATGATTACTGAAGTGTCGAGTACAAATATTTTTTTGTCGTTACGATCGGTTAGGGGCATATAGATAGTTTTAATTCGTTTTATAAAACTATAACAATACCCATAAGTTTTATGGAGCGGGTAGATAAAGAAATGAACAATTCAGTGTTATAAATGTTGGATGCTTAACTGGATCATTTATCCAACATTCCAATCATACACTTTACTTGTTAAGCTTCACATAAAACAAAGGACTGAATCCTCTGAATGTGCTGTCTTCTCCGTAATGGCTGGTATATAAGATCAATGTATTGGGTTCTCTTTCAAGCCTGAAATTTTCTTTGTCGAAATAAACTTTTTCCCGGACCCTGACCAGGGAAATATTTGAATTGCCGGGCTTTTCGATAATAGCTTTTGCCTGCTCAATAGTGAGAGCGGAATCATTAAAAAAGTCATACGATTTTCTTCTTCCGCTTAAAACTTCTCCGGTTATATCCTGAAATATTTTTTTACGGTCGATGCCTTTAAAAATCATGTTGAAATCGTCTTTCGTCCAGCCTTCAGGAGTGAGCAGGTTCATGCTTGATTCAACTTGTTCGGCCCATAGTGCTTTGTTGTCAGGGGTTTGAGAAGAAGTTGAAGTTGGTTCCGGATTTGTAGAAGGAGTATCTTGTTTGCAGGAACAATAAAAAAGTATACCTATTGAAATAAGGACAATTGAAATTTTAGCTTTCATCGCTTGAGTTTTTATTTATACGAATTTCGAAATAAATATTCAAAAATTAAATGTAGAGGTTTAAGTAACTGCTTAAGTTTTATGTTTTAAGAATTTTATAAGCAGATTTTGGTTTAGACGAGGCGCAAATTGCAGCTAATAGTTCAGCGGTCTCTTAGCAAAATTTGCAACGAAGTATAAATTAAAATGTGCTATAAAAAATTAAATAGATAAAACATAAACAGTTATTAAATCAACCGTCTTAACATTGTTTGAATAATGCATGAAAACTGTATATTTGTCCCCTTATTTAAGATGTCCAAAAGGCACCTTAAAGGGCCCATAGCTCATTCGGTTAGAGCAACAGACTCATAATCTGTGGGTGCTTGGTTCGATTCCAAGTGGGCCCACTAAAACCGCCAAGTAACAGCTGGCGGTTTTGCTTTTGATACCTATGGAAAAGAATACATATAAAGCAATTATTTTCGACTTGGGAGGCGTGTTGCTCAATCTCGATTATAGTCGCACTACAAAAGCTTTTCAGGCAATTAATCCTACTGTTGGTGATTTTGATGCAGTCTATTCTAACCTTCTGAACAGAAGATTTTTTGAAGAGTATGAAACCGGGCACATTTCGTCTTCGCAGTTCAGGAATGAAATCCGCAAAATGCTGAATGCAAATGTTGACGATCAGATTATAGATGCAGCCTGGGATGCAATGCTGTTGGATTTTCCTGTAGAACGGATTCAATTGCTTGAACACCTCAAAAAAAGATATCGCCTCTTTTTACTGAGCAATACAAATGAGATCCATATTGCAGCCTATTCGAAAAGTCTAAAAAAGGCTTTCGGATTTGAAAACCTGTCGCATATTTTTGAAAAGGAATATTATTCTTTTCAAATGGGAATGCGTAAACCCAATCCTGAAATTTTTGAATTTGTATTGAAAGAAAATAATTTGAATCCGGCGGAAACACTTTTTATAGACGATTCAGCACAACACGTGGAGGGCGCCAGGTCCATTGGTATTCAGACCATCTGGCTTGAAAAAGGCAAAACAATAAATGAGATTTTTAAAACGTACTTAACCTCGAACTGAGAGCTTCGAACTCGTAACTCATCTGATCTCCTGGCATAACTCAATCAACACAGCATTCGTTCCTTTTGGATGTAAAAAACAGATTAGTTTATTGTCCGCACCTTTTTTAGGTTCCGTTGAAAGCAGCGTAAATCCTTCTTCCTGCAGACGTTTCATTTCTTTGTAAATGTCGTCCACTTCAAAAGCTATATGATGAATGCCTTCTCCTTTTTTCTCAATGAATTTGGCAATCGGACTATTGGGATCAGTTGCTTCTAATAGCTCTATTTTATTGTCTCCAAGTTTAAAAAAAGAAGTAGACACATTTTCGCTTTTTACTTCCTCAACTTTATAGTGACTTGTTCCGAATAATTTTCTGAACAACTTATTTGAGTCGTTAATGTTTTTGACGGCAATGCCAATATGTTCAATTCGTAGAAACATGTATAAAAAAATAATCCCGATAAATGATTACCGGGACTATGAATGAGTTTTAGTTAAGCTTACTTCTTTACAAATTCGCCGTTCTTGCCGTCGTATATTATATAGTACACACCTTTTTGAAGGTTAGAAACGTCAACTTGTTTAGCAAATCCCTTTTTAACAATATTTCCATACTGATCATAGATCTCAAACATCGTTTCTTCAGAAGCCTTATTGTTTGCTTTCTGGACAAAGTCGATTGTTGTATTCACCTTTTTAGGCATAAAATCCAACTCAGGTGATGTGGATACAAAATCAATTGGTCTTGACAAACGAGGCTGATTGGTATAGTCGACTTGCTTGATGCGGAATTGATTTTTTCCTGAATGAGGAACAACTTTAAATGAATATTCATTTACTTCCGTTGAGCCTATTCCTTCTACTTCACCAACTTTTTTCCAGGTTGTATAAACAAATTGTTCAATAACATAAGGTAGTTTCCCTGTCTCTCCTTTGGTAGACCATTTCAACGTCCCGTCTTTTTCAACTTTCATTGACAGAACTTCAAATGTGCTTCTTGGTTTTAAAACTTCAGGATTAAGAACTTTTGGTTTGCAATCGTCCTTGTGTTTAATCTTAACTGTAATCTTATCGCCTAATTTAAGTTGAAAATTTTTGAAATCGATTTCGAAAGCACTTGAGTTTATTTCGTCCGTTGTTACCTGATCATTTACCAAAACTTCCATAACGCAAAAACCAACACCTGAGCTACCAAAAGGGTTTTGTACAAAAAGATTTTTTCCCTGATAATTCCCCTCTAAAACGATAACTCCCGCCGAGGCCTGGGCTGCAAGAAGCATGCTAACAACTGCAAATAATACAAGTTTCTTCATTTTTATAATGTTAAAAATAAGGTTATGCACTTATTTTTCGAACCGCAATATTAAAAGGTTATTTCAGAAATTCAAAATATTACCTTCAATTTTTTTAAAATACTGATGTCAAATATAATAATCTTCTTTTTAATGGGTTGCTAAAGTACATATATTTTTTCGCCCCTGATTTTTCGCCCTTATTTTAATGTAGCTGTATTATTTGTTATTTAGCTAAAGTTATAGTATCCTTGCAGTCCATTTTTTCACTAGTTGAGACTAAATATGCAACATATAATGCGAAAATCAGCTTTTAGTCTGATTGTTTTTGCAATTCTTGTTTTATTTTCTTGTTCAGGAGGAGGCCGTAAAGCCCAACAGGCAGGTAAGGGTGGTCGCGTTTATGGTGGCACGCTTACAATCAGTGAAACAGAAGATTATCAGACATTATTTCCGGTATCGGTATCAGATGCGGTTTCTGCTTTCCTGGCCAACCAGATTTATGAAGGCCTGGTTAGATTCAGCCCGCGCGACCTTACAATCCGTCCAAGTTTGGCTGAGAGATGGGAAATCGATGAAACAGGTACCATTTATACATTTCATTTAAGAAAGGGAGTCCTTTTTCAGGACGATCCTTGCTTTCCTGAGGGGAAGGGCCGCGAAGTAAAGGCTTCTGATATCAAATATTCATTCGAACTAATGTGTAGTCAGCGTCCTGATAATGCAAATTTTGCGCTCACATTTAAGGATAATATAAAAGGGGCTGGAGAATATTATGATGCGTCTGCAAAATCAGCTCCTGCAGAAGGATTGGCAGGGGTTAAGGTTATAGACGATTACACTGTGCAGATCACATTGCAGGCACCGAGCAATTCATTCCTATATATATTAGCTTGTCCGTTTGCTTCTATTGTACCAAAAGAGGGTGTTGATAAGTACGGAAATCAGCTTCACCTGGGAACAGGGCCATTTATTTTCGCAGAAAATGATAAGCAGGCCGGAACGGTAACACTTTTGAGAAATCCAACATTCCATGGCTCCGATTCTCTTGGCAACAAACTGCCATTCGTTGATAGCCTTGTAATGAAAATACTACCGACAAAATCAGCACAGCTTGAAGCTTTTGAAAGGGGCGAAGTAGATGTTGTATTGGGTCTTCCTTCCGAATCAGTGCGTGCTCTTGTGGAGAAACAAATTGAACAGTTCAAGAGTAAAACAGTTGGCTATATATTGGAGCGTACTCCGGAAATGGCTTGTAATTATTATGAGTTTAATCTGTCACGCCCTCCTTTTGATGATGTTCGTGTTCGTAAAGCATTTTGTTATGCAATTGATAGAAATAAAATCATTGATGAAGTATTAAAAGGCGAAGCTTATGGTCCCGGGATTTATGGTATTTCACCTCCTTCGTTTAAGGATTATGATATTACTAAAATCAAAGGCTATGATTACAATCCTGATATGGCAAACCGCTTGTTTTATGAAACAGGTTATAAGGATAAAAAAGTTTTTCCTGCTGTTAAAGTTGTTCTGAATAGCGGAGGTGCAAAGCATACAAAAGTAGCGCTTGAAATCCAGAAGCAATTGATGGAGGTTTTGGGTGTGAGAGTTGATTTTGAAGTGAAGAGTTTGGCTCAAAAACTGGAAGATGCAAAATACGCAAGAGCAGATCTGATCCGCTCTGGCTGGCTGGCAGATTTTCCTAATCCAGAAAACTTCCTTTCGATATTTTATGGTGCATCTGTTCCATCGGATTTAAACAAACCATCTTATCCGAATACTACACGTTATAAAAATCCGGAGTTCGATAAACTTTTTGAAAAAGGAAGAATGGCTAAATCGCGTGAAGAAAGCTATATGTATTTTTCACAGGCAGAGCAGGCAATGATGAATGATGCTCCGATAATGATGTTGTGGTACGATGAAAATTACAGGCTGATCAAATCACGGGTGAAAAGATTGCCAGCAAATCCCATCCGGTACAGAGATTGTTCGGAAGTATATGTGGTGGATACACCTCCTGTAGAAACAGAAAAAAAATAAATTCCGGCCTCCGATTTTGGAGGCCTGTTTTTTGGTATAAAGTTTACCTTAACCCCAACTAATCAAACGTCTGACATGAAAAAAATAATCCTTCTCTGTTCTGTAATTTTATCGCTATCAGGTATTCTGCATGCTGCAGATGCGCAACAGGAAATTTCTGTTCCGGTTCAATCGGTAATCGTTTATTTGGATGGTGCAGAAGTAACGCAGAGTAAACAAGTGACGCTCGTGCCCGGAAGAAATAAAATTGTTTTCGTTGGACTGTCGCAAAAACTTGTTTCTAAAAGTGTGCAGGTGAATGTCGGAAATGATGTGGCGATACTTTCTGTTTCGGATGAGATCAATTATTTTTCCAGACAGGAAGATCAGCCGCGCATAAAACAACTCAAGGATTCTGTTCAGTTTCTGAATGATGCAATGATCCAGATCAATAGTGAAAAGGATGCATTTGATACGGAGAAAAAATTAATGCTCGACAATAGGAACATGAGTGGAAAAGATAAAGCGCTTACGGTTCTGGAATTAAAAGGCATTGCCGATTTTTATCGTCAACGTGTAAAAGAAATAAACGACGAGCTTGCAAAGCTGGACAAAAAAGGAACTAAGTTGAATGAGGTTCTGATAAAGGCAAACCAGCAATTGGCTGAGCTGAATGCAAAATTTAATATGCCGATGGCGGAGGTTAGTATTTTACTTATGGCACAATCAAAAATGACAACAAATATTGAATTGAAATATATAGTAACGGATGCAGGCTGGGCTCCGAACTATGATCTGAAAGCAGAGGATGTAAATAAACCTATTGAACTAAAATATCGTGCAAAGGTTTTTAATAACACGGGTATCGATTGGAATAATGTAAAAATGCGCTTGTCGACTGCTGATCCTATGCGCAGCGCGTCTAAGCCTGAAATGAGCCAGTGGTATTTGAATTATGATCAGGGAGTTTCCGGGTATGGAAAAATTTCCAATTATAAATCAAACAGTTTCGGTAACGGCAATAGTCAATCATTCGAAGGCTATGCTCAGAATGCAGCCCCGCTTTCAGCAACTACTATTGCAGACCCAAACGCGCACGTTACCCAGCAATCTCCCCAGTTTATGCAAATACAGGTTTCCGAATTGAGTGCGGATTTTGAAATCAAAATTCCATATACAATTCCTGCTGACGCTAAACCATATATTGTAGACGTAACTACCTATAATTTACCTGCAACATATCAGCATTTCAGCGCACCTAAAGTTGATCGTGATGCTTTTTTACTGGCACGCATAACAGGATGGGAAGATCTTGATTTGGTTGAAGGTCCTGCTAATATATATTATGGAGGAACTTATGTAGGGCAGTCATATATACAAACCCGAAGTGTTGACGATACGCTCGACTTATCACTTGGTCGCGATAATAAGATTGTTGTAACCCGCACAAAATTAAAAGACATGACTGCGCAGAAGTTAATCGGGTCAACAAAAAAGGAAACATATGCCTATGAGATTAATATTAAAAACAATCGCAAGGCGCCTATCCAGATAGAAATCAACGATCAGTTGCCAATTTCCCAGCAAAGTGATATTACAGTGGAGGAAATTGAGCTGTCAAAGGCGGAGAAAAATGCCATTACCGGAAAATTAACCTGGAAATTAACGCTTCAGCCGGATGAATTGCGGAAAATTAATCTGGCTTTCTCAATTAAACATCCAAAATCACAAAAAATCACCATTCAGAAAGCAGAACATCGCAATGTTCGGATGCTTTAAGAATAAATGCTACCTTTGCACCTCTTAAAAAAACGAGGAAACATGCAGAGTATAAGAAACATTGCCATTATTGCCCACGTTGACCATGGTAAAACAACATTGGTTGACAAGATGTTACATCTATCAAAAATTTTCCGCGACAACCAGGAAACAGGTGAGCTGATTCTTGATAATAATGATTTAGAGCGCGAACGCGGAATTACAATTCTTGCCAAAAACGTTTCTGTTCAATATAAAGGAACAAAGATCAATATTATTGATACTCCTGGTCACGCCGACTTTGGAGGAGAGGTTGAACGTGTGTTAAACATGGCAGATGGCGTATTGCTATTGGTTGATGCCTTTGAAGGAGCAATGCCTCAAACACGTTTCGTGTTACAAAAAGCATTACAACAAGGCCTGAAAGTAATTGTGGTGATCAACAAAGTTGACAAACCAAACTGTCGTCCGGATGAAGTGCATGATTCAATTTTTGACTTATTCTTTAACCTGGAAGCAACAGAAGAACAATTGGATTTCCCAACTGTTTACGGTTCGTCCAAGCAAGGCTGGATGGGTCCGGATTGGAAAAAACCAACAGATAACATAACTTATCTATTTGATACGATCATAGAAAAAATTCCTGCAGCACCATTCCGTGAGGGAACATTGCAAATGCAGATCACTTCACTTGATTACTCTTCGTTCGTTGGCCGTATTGCGATTGGTCGCGTTTACAGAGGTATTATTAAAGAAAACATGCCGATCACATTGGTTAAACGTGACGGAACAAAGAACAAAGGACGGATTAAAGATCTGTTTGTTTTTGACGGACTTGGAAAAGCGAAAGCACAGGAAGTAAAGGCCGGGGATATTTGTGCAATCACAGGTATTGAAGGATTTGAAATCGGAGATACAGTTGCTGATTTTGAAAACCCAGAAGGTCTGATTCCAATTGCAATTGATGAGCCTACGATGAGTATGCTTTTCACAATTAATAATTCTCCTTTTTATGGTAAAGAAGGGAAATTTGTAACATCCCGCCATTTGCGTGATCGTTTGTTTAAAGAACTGGAAAAAAATCTTGCGATGCGTCTGAAAGAAACAGAGTCGCCTGATTCCTATATAGTATTCGGTCGCGGTATCCTTCACTTATCTATTCTTGTTGAAACGATGCGTCGTGAAGGTTATGAGTTGCAACTCGGACAACCTCAGGTAATCATCAAAGAAATTGATGGTGTAAAACATGAACCAATTGAGGTACTAACCGTTGATACTCCGCAGGAGACATCAAGTAAAGTTATTGATCTTGTTACACAGCGTAAAGGTGATCTGATTTTAATGGAACCTAAGGGTGATCTGGTTCATATGGAGTTTAATATTCCGGCGAGAGGGATTATCGGTTTGAGAAATAATGTGCTGACTGCTACGGCTGGTGAAGCTATTATGGCACACCGTTTTAAATCTTACGAACCATGGAAAGGTCCAATTCCCGGACGTATTGCAGGAGTGTTGATTTCTAAAGACAGAGGAACAGCTATTGCATATTCAATTAATAATCTGCAGGACAGAGGACGTTTCTTTATTGAACCGGGTGAAGATGTTTACTCAGGACAAGTGATCGGCGAACATATCCGTCCGGATGACCTGGTTGTAAATATATGTACAGAAAAGAAGCTGACGAATATGCGTGCATCAGGATCTGATGAAAAAATGCGCATTGCACCTAAAACTAATTTTTCACTTGAAGAAGCAATGGAATATATTCAGGCAGATGAATATGTTGAGATTACACCTAAAGCTATCCGTTTACGTAAAATTTACCTGGATGAGAATGACCGTAAGCGGTATAAAAATAAAATGAATGCTGAATAGTAGCATGCGTTATCATTAAAAAAGAAAGGCTATCCATTGGATAGCCTTTCTTTTTTAATGATATTTTTTCTTATGAATTTGTAGCAGGACTTTCTTTAGCTTTTGCGCTTTTAGCTGCTTCCATCATTTTTCTGACAGCTGCCTCGTTGAAAGAATCTCCATCTTTAATGTCTTCAATCAGATAGCTATCCTTACCAGCTTTAATAACCGTATAAAAATGGAATTCAGATTCCATTCCGCTAACCTGGGATTCCCAGATTAATGCAGTCGGTTCATCAATAACAAAACGTTTGAATTTTTTTACTTCATCAGATGATATGTCGCTTTTTTTCAAAGCAAAATCACCTTCACCCGGAGTAACACTGATCTGAAAATCTTTTCCCGATTTAATTTCAATTGATCCCGAACTTTGTGCAGCAACTTCAAGTTTTGTTTTTGTTGTATCAGGAACATTCAAGACAATGTGTGCTCCGTAAGAGCTCAGGTCGTATTGTGACATTCCCGGTACTTCATCTCCTCCTTTTTTCTTGTCGCCACAACTAACTGTAGCAAACAAAGCTGGAATAGCTAAGAATAATATGGCTTTCTTTAACATGGTATAATTTTTTGTTTGTACAAACGTACAGGAATTTTAAAAGACACACAATAAGTTTAGCAGAAAAATGAATTTATGATGATGGAATAATAGGTTTACCCTTTAACATTTAGCTATCCAATATTCCAACAATGCAATCTTTGTTATATGTATATTCGTTACGCTTTCGGTGAAATAATTTGCTTCGACAGGCATTTAAAACCATTTTAGTGAAACTCAGGTATACAGCTCATACGTTAGAATTTAAATATCCCTTCAGGATCGCACTCAATTACAGAACCTCAACTCCTGTTGTAATCACAGAACTTGAGTGTGAAGGAATAGTTGGATACGGAGAAGCATCCATGCCACCCTATTTGGGTGAAAGTCATGAAACGGTGTTTCGGTTTTTAACTAAAGCGAAACTTATTTTAAATGAATATCAAAATCCTTTTGCGGTGGAGGAGATTCTTCAGCGAATCGATGCACTGGAAGAAAAAAATACCGCGGCAAAAGCGAGTATTGATATTGCCTTGCATGACCTGAAAGGTAAATCAGAAAAGCGCACGTGTTATGAATCCTGGAACCTCCTGGCAGAAAATGCACCTTATACATCTATAACAATAGGAATGGATATCCCCGAGGTTATAGTTAAAAAGCTGGAAGATGCAAAAGAATATAAAATCATTAAAGTTAAATTGGGCGGGGATGAAGACAAGACTATTATCAATACAATCAGGACGTATACAAACAAGCCAATTTCAGTTGATGTAAACCAGGGATGGAAAAGTAAGGAGGCGGCATTGGAGATGATTTACTGGTTAAAAGAAAAAAATACGCTGTTCGTTGAACAACCATTAAAAAAGGAAAACCTGGTTGATACAGCGTGGTTGACTGAAAGAAGTCCTTTACCTGTTATAGCAGATGAATCAATGCAAAGGCTCGTTGATCTTGAAAAGGTGAAAGATTGTTTTCATGGGATAAATGTAAAACTGATGAAGTGTACAGGAATGAATGAGGCTTATAAGATAATACAGCAAGCCCAAAAGTATAATTTAAAAGTTCTGATTGGTTGCATGTCGGAAACATCCTGTGCAATTTCTGCAGCGGCACAATTAAGTCCATTAGTAGATTGGGCTGACCTTGACGGACCATTGTTAATTAAAAATGATCTGTTTGATGGAGTAAAGTTTG
>Ga0206957_1007_pt1 | contig 74399 bp, 69 predicted proteins | sample Alteio_BWOrgHeat_32_FD_152975 | JGI IMG/M metagenome (GOLD analysis project Ga0206957, IMG submission 152975) | Enriched cells from forest soil in Barre Woods Harvard Forest LTER site, Petersham, Massachusetts, United States -... | ecosystem: Environmental > Terrestrial > Soil > Temperate forest >...
TGGAGTAAACGCTTTGCAATATAAAAACTATGTCTATCTTGATCAGTATACTGCCAGACAAGATCCCTCAACAATACCGGCCTTTATAATCTATCTGAATAAAACAATTCATTTTCATCATTTTGTCTTTAAAAATAAGATCACTTATCAATATGTTCCGGATTCCACTGTAATCCATTTACCTCACTGGGCAACTGAACATAGTTTGTATTATGAAAATACATTATTTAAAAATGCACTTCAGTTTCAGTTAGGCTTTGATGTGTTTTATAATTCAATGTACTATGCAAATGCATACTCTCCTGCACTCGGTCAATTTTACATTCAGAGTTTGAAACAGATTGGCGATTACCCTTATGTAGATGTATTTTTAAATGCCAAGATCAGTCATGCCAGGATATTTATTAAATATGAAAACTTAAATACATATTTAGGTTATTATAATTACTACTATGCCCCTCATTATCCATTGACAGATGCGGCGTTGAAATTTGGTGTTATATGGAGGTTTTTTGATTAAGCTTTGGCTTAATCCGTTAAGGTTGCTTTGTGATCAGCTAATAGTGTCTCGATCCATAAGTGTTGTCAATTTATTCTTTTGATTTTCAATACCTTAAAGCTCTCTGTTTTTTATACTTGCCTGATTTTTAATTGGTTGTAAGTATTCTTGTTTTTTTTATGTTTAAAAATAGATTGTTTTCTAAGTTATTTATTATCAATTCATCAGGTATAGACCCCGTATTTTTTTTTGGTATTTGCTTAAATTGCCGTAGGTTTGTGTCCCCTTATTTTACAGGTGATATAAGGGATAAAAAACAAAAGTTAAACATCTTTCCGAGGCCGACCTGAAGCTGAAGAAATACAAGTAAAAAACAAAATGTCAGAAGTTAAAGAAGCAGTAAACATGTTAGAGAGTTTCGATTGGAACACAATTGGAAAAAAGCAGGATAATTATTCTCAGGCAGAACGCGAAAAGCTTGATGCTATGTATGGAAAAAACATTGAGCGCAGTTACAGAGGCTCAAATTGTTGAAGGTGTTGTTGTCGCAAAAAACAATAAAGAAGTAGTAGTTAATATTGGATTTAAGTCAGATGGAGTTGTACCTCTTTCTGAATTCAGATACAATCCAGATCTTAAGATCGGAGATAAAGTTGAAGTTTTTGTAGAAAGCCAGGAAGATAAGAATGGTCAATTAATTCTTTCACATAAGACTGCCCGTTCAATGCAATCGTGGGATCGTGTTAACGAAGCTCTTACTAAAGATGAAATCATTAAAGGCTTTGTTAAGTGTCGTACTAAAGGTGGATTAATTGTTGATGTATTTGGAATCGAAGCATTCTTGCCAGGATCTCAAATAGATGTTAAACCTATCCGCGATTACGATGTTTATGTAAATAAGACAATGGAATTCAAAGTTGTGAAAATCAATCAAGAGTTCCGTAACGTAGTTGTGTCACATAAAGCTCTTATCGAGGCTGAACTTGAACAACAAAAGAAGGAAATTATTTCCAAGCTTGAAAAAGGGCAAGTTCTTGAAGGAACCGTTAAAAATATTACTTCTTACGGAGTGTTCATTGACCTTGGAGGAGTTGATGGTCTGATTCATATCACAGACCTTTCATGGGGACGTATTAATCATCCGGAAGAAATTGTTAAGCTTGATCAAAAAATCAATGTTGTTATCCTTGATTTCGATAATGACAAGAAGCGTATTGCTCTTGGCTTAAAACAATTAACTGCTCATCCTTGGGATTCGTTGAATGCAGATCTTAAGGTCGGAGATAAAGTAAAAGGAAAGGTTGTTGTTATAGCTGACTATGGTGCATTTATTGAAATTTGCTCCGGGCGTTGAAGGTTTGATTCACGTTTCTGAAATGTCATGGTCGCAACACTTACGTACCGCGCAAGACTTCCTGAAAGTTGGAGATGAAGTGGAAGCTGTTGTCTTGACATTGAATCGTGAAGAACGCAAAATGTCATTAGGCATTAAACAATTGACACCTGATCCTTGGACTAATATTGCAGATAAATATCCAAAAGGTTCAAAGCATACTGTTACAGTTCGCAATGCAACTAACTTTGGTTTGTTTGTTGAACTTGAAGAAGGTATCGATGGTTTGATTCATATTTCGGATTTGTCATGGTCGAAAAAAATTAAACATCCAAACGAGTTTGCAAAGACAGGAGATAAGATTGAAGCGGTTATTTTAGAAGTCGATGCAGAAAATCGCAAATTGAGTTTAGGTGTTAAGCAATTAGAGGAAAATCCTTGGGAAGTTTTTGAAACTGTATTTACAGTGGATTCAGTTCATAAAGGAACAATCATCAGTGCTTCAGATAAAGGAGCAATTGTATCATTGCCATATGGCGTTGAAGGTTTCGCTCCGGCACGTCATCTTGTAAAGGCTGATGGTGCAACTGCAAAAGTTGATGAAACACTTGATTTTAAAGTACTGGAATTTGTAAAAGAGAGCAAAAAGATCATCGTATCGCATGCTAAAATACATGATGATAAAATTGCTGAAGAAAAATCAGTTGCAGCTGCAGATCGCAGAGCTGGCGCAAATGATACCAAAAAAGCTGTTAAGAAGGTGAAAGACAACCAAGAGAAAACAACTTTAGGTGACATTGAAGCATTGTCGGCGTTAAGAAGCGAAATGCAACAATCTGAAAATACTCCTAAGCCGAAAGACAAGGAGTAAACAAGAGCGTTTTCCCCGCCAAAATGGGTGAAGATAAAATCCCTTGTAAATCACGCCATGGTTTTTAGGGATTTGGTCCCCTCCGAGAAATCGGGGGGGATTTTTTTTGATGAAATTCCGGTCAAGACGACTGAAATTATCTGCTAACATAGTGCTGAATAAAACATATAAGTGTATGTATTTAGATTGGTAAAGTTGATTATATCCATTACTTTTGACCAAAATTTAACGGGATACGCCGTTTCAGAACATTTACTATTTTAAGAAGTTCTATGATCCTTATCGGAGAAAAAGAGTTGACTATAAATGACATGTACAGTTTTGCTTTTTGATGGGCAAAAAGCTGACTTGTCAAAAAAGGCATTGAAGAAAGCGAGTCAAAGTTTTTCGTTTTTAAACGACTTCTCTAAAGGGAAACTTATTTATGGAATCAATACTGGTTTTGGGCCAATGGCTCAATATAAAATAGCAGATACTGATCTAAGACAACTACAGTACAACCTTATCCGCAGTCATTGTTCCGGTCAAGGGGCATTATTGACGGAAATTGATACCAAAGCCTTAATGATTGCGCGTTTAACTTCTCTTTTAAGAGGGTATTCGGGTGTTAATAATGATTTGTTTGAGGCGTTAAAAGAGTGTATAAACAAAGACATTTTTCCTTGTATATATGAACATGGAGGAGTAGGTGCAAGTGGAGACCTGGTTCAGTTGGCGCATTTGGCTCTTTCTTTGATTGGAGAGGGAGAAGTTACTTACAAAGGAAAAGTTTGCAATGCTGATCAGGCTTTCAAAAATGAAAAAATAAAAGCTGTACATATTGACAAGCGGGAGGGTATCGCCGTGTTAAACGGGACTTCTGCAATGACGGGCATTGGAGTTGTTAATCTTATATATGCTAAAAAATTATTAAACTGGTCCGTTGTATTTTCAACACTTATTAATGAATTAGTTGAAGCGTTTGACGATCATTTTTCGCCAGAATTAAATAATGTTAAGAAACACAGAGGCCAGCAAAAAGTTGCTGAAGCCATGTGTAAGCTTGCTGCCAAAAGTAAATTGATAAGAAAACGTACAGATCATTTGTATGACAGTGAAAAAATAGAGGTTGATATTGTTAAAGAAAAAGTACAGGAGTATTATTCATTGAGATGCATTCCTCAGATACTTGGTCCAATATATGATACCATTGAGTATGCTGAAAAGATTGTAATGGACGAGGTGAATTCTGTTAATGATAATCCAGTAATAGATATTGAAAGTGCAAATGTCTTTCATGGAGGAAATTTTCATGGAGATTATGTAGCGCTTGAAATGGATAAGTTAAAAATTGCAATTACAAAGTTGGCAATGCTATCTGAGCGACAATTGAATTTTTTATTGAATGATAAATTAAATCAAAAGTTCACTCCATTTGTGAACCTTGGCAAATTAGGTTTTAATTTTGGTGTGCAAGGCATGCAATTTACGGCTACGTCTACAACTGCGGAGTGTCAAACGCTGTCAATGCCGGCATATATTCATAGCATACCAAATAATAATGACAACCAGGACATTGTAAGCATGGGTGCAAATGCAGCTTTAATAACGCGAAGAGTGATAGAAAATGCATTCCAGGTTTTGTCAATTCATGCAATCAGTATTGCTCAGGCGGTAGACTGTGTTGATTGTTCGAAACAACTTTCTCCATTTTCAAATAAAGTTTATAAAGAGATCAGAAAAATCTGTCCAACTTTTATTGAGGATAAGCCTTTGTATAAAAATATCAGAAGCATAACGGAATATCTAAAAAAGGAAAAAATAAATATAATCTGATGAAGTACGCTTTAGTTACAGGTGGTTCCAGAGGTATTGGCCGCGCGGTGTGCGTGAAACTTGCCAGTATGAAATATAATATTTTGTTGAATTATAAAGGCAATGATGTAGAAGCAGCCAAAACCAAGGAATTGGTTGAGCAAACTGGTGTAGTTTGTGAGTTATTGAAATTTGATGTAGCCAGCAAACAGTCGACGGATGATGCCTTGGGCGTTTGGATCGAGACGAATAAAGAAAAACACATAGAGGTATTGGTAAATAATGCGGGGATCCGTCAGGATAATTTGTTGATGTGGATGACAGAGGAACAATGGAAAGCTGTATTGGGGACGAGTTTAGATGCTTTTTTCCATGTGACACGTCTCGTTGTAAATGGAATGTTGGTGAAAAGATATGGACGCATTGTAAATATTGTATCCCTTTCGGGGCAAAAAGGATTGCCTGGTCAAACAAATTATTCAGCTGCCAAGGCAGGAATGATTGGTGCAACTAAGGCGCTGGCACAGGAGGTTGCACGCAGAGGAGTTACAGTTAATGCGGTTGCACCTGGTTTTATCAAAACAGATATGACTGTAGATTTGAATGAAAAACAATTAGCAGAATTAGTTCCAATGAGGCGATTTGGCACTGCAGAAGAAGTTGCGGCGGCAGTTGGCTTTTTAGCTTCTCCCGAAGCTTCTTATATAAGCGCAGAGGTATTGTCTATTAATGGCGGATTGTACTCTTAAAGTTGCCTGAAATTCATTTGATTTTCATATAAATTGTATATTTGACTACATGAAAAGGGTCGTTATTACTGGCTTAGGTATTTACTCTTGTATTGGCAAAAATCTTCAGGAAGTAAGGGATTCTCTTTACCAGGGTAAATCGGGAATTGTATTGGACCAACTTCGCAAAGAATGGGGATATCGTTCGGGTTTAACCGGTAAAGTAGAGACACCTCAATTAAAAGGGATATTGGATCGCAGGGCAAGAATTATGTTACCTGAGCAGGGCGAGTTTGCTTATATGGCAACAATTGAAGCATTAAAAAATGCAGGAATTGATCAGGATTACATGGATAAAAATGAAGTTGGAATTCTTTATGGAAATGATAGCTCTGCACAGCCTGTGATTGAAGCTGTGGATATAATCCGTCAGAAAAGAGATACGATGCTTGTTGGGTCGGGATCAGTATTTCAGACCATGAATTCAACAGTAACAATGAACCTTTCGACTATCTTCAGATTGAAAGGAATTAATTTCACTATTAGTGCTGCGTGTGCGAGTGGATCTCATTCAATTGGAATGGGCTATTACATGATCAGAAGTGGATTGCAGGATTGTATTATTTGTGGAGGTGCCCAGGAGACGAATATTTATTCGATGGGTAATTTTGACGCACTATCGGCTTTCTCGATACGTGAATCTGAACCTACTAAGGCATCGCGTCCATTTGATAGAGATAGAGATGGCTTAGTCCCAAGCGGTGGAGCAGCAACTGTTATTATAGAAAGTCTGGAGTCTGCCCAAAAAAGAGGAGCAACTATTCTTGGCGAAATAATAGGATATGGTTTTTCATCCAATGGAGGACATATTTCAAACCCGACTGTTGATGGGCCTGTAAGAGCTTTGAGAATGTCAATAGTAGATGCCGGAATAAAGGCAAATGAAGTAGATTATGTGAATGCGCATGCGACTTCAACACCAGCAGGTGATGCAAGCGAGGCAAAGGCTATTGATGCTGTATTCAGTGAGTCAAAACCACCGGTTAGCTCAACAAAATCTATGACCGGACATGAGTGCTGGATGGCTGGTGCAAGTGAGATTGTTTATTCGATGATAATGATGCAGGAAGGGTTTGTTGCACCGAATATTAATTTTGAAAATCCAGATGAAGATTCTGCTAAATTAAATATAGCAGTTAAGACATTTAATAAAAATATTGATGTATTTTTGTCGAATTCGTTTGGGTTTGGAGGTACAAATTCCTCACTTATAGTAAAAAAATGGAAAAATAAATAACAATGGAAAGAAAAGAGATTATAGAAAAAATTAATAATTTTTTAGTTGAAGAGTTTGAAGTTGATGGCACAAAAATAACACCTGAAGCTAATCTGCGCGAAACACTTCAGCTTGATAGTCTCGATTACATTGACCTTGTTGTTGTTATTGAAAGTAATTTTGGTTTTAAAGTTAAGCCTGAAGATTTTACCGGTATCGTTACATTCCAGAATTTTTACGATTACGTAATGTCCAAAGTAGGACAAAAAGAAACTGCATAATAATGCCCGAGTGGCAGGGAAAATCACAAGGTAATACTACCGGTTTCCGGATATTTATTTTTTTGATCAAGACTTTCGGAGTCCGGTCTGCCTATTTCTTACTCTATTTTGTCGCCGGATATTTCTTCACCTTCTCCTATAAAAGTTCACGACATATTCTTAATTATTATAAACGATTGGGTTTTAAAGGACTCAAATCGTATACAATGCTTTACCGGAACTATTATGTTTTCGGACAGACGCTTATTGATAAAATTGCTGTTATGGCAAATACCTCAACAAAATTTACAATTGATTTTGATGGAGAAGAAAATCTCCGTGAAATGGTAAAGGTTGGTAAGGGCGGACTTTTGTTGAGCGGGCATGCCGGAAACTGGGAGGCTGCAGGCCATTTACTGAAACGGTTAAATACTAAAATAAATATTGTGATGTACGATGGAGAGGATGAACAAATAAAAAATTATCTCGACTCCGTAACCGGAGAAAAAAACTTTAATGTGATCTATGTAAAAAATGATTTGTCACATATTTATAAAATCAGTGAAGCATTATCAGCAAACCAGATAGTGTGTATGCATGCAGATCGTTTCAGGCCTGGCAACAAGACATTGCAATGTAAATTTTTGGGAGAAAAAGCCCGATTCCCTGAAGGCCCGTTTCTATTGACATTAAAGCTAAAAGTACCGGTAGCTTATGTTTATTCATTTAAAGAAAGCGCCACACATTATCATTTCTTTTCTACGGAAATAAAGTATTTTTACCAGTCGCAAGGAAGTACGATGCAAAGTATATTAGAGGATTTTGCGCAAAGTCTGGAAGGGATGCTAAAAAGATATCCTGAACAGTGGTTTAACTATTATGATTTCTGGGAACCGGAACAACTAAAAAAAAGTACAATTTAAATTAATATTAAATGCTGGTATCAGGAAATGATATTCTGGAGTTAATTCCTCAACGGGCTCCTATCGTAATGATTGATAAGTTACTGTATTCAGATAACCAAAGAACAGTTAGCGGTTTAACGGTTATAGATTCCAATATTTTTTGCAAAGATGGCATAATGTCTGAAAATGGTTTGGTTGAGAATATTGCTCAAACAGCGGCCGCTGGTGTTGGTTATGTTTGTAAAACCGAAAAGAAGCCTGTGCCAATTGGTTTCATCGCGGCAATTAAAGATCTTGAAATAACGGAGCTTCCAAAAGTGGGAGCAGAGCTTGAGACGGAAGTGGTTATACAAAATCAAATTATGGATGTGACAATAGTTGGAGGGAGAATAACCTCCAATGGAAAAGAACTTGTGAAGTGTGAAATGAGGATATTTATTAAACCAGAATAATGTTGTATTGACGAATGCGATTATCAGACAAGTTAGAAGTAAGAGTGCGTTTTAATGAGGCCGATCCATTAGGAATTGTGTGGCATGGACATTACCTGCGTTATTTTGAAGACGGGCGAGAAGCATTTGGTACAAAGCATGGATTAGGTTATCTGGATGTATATAAAAAGGGTTTTGTTATTCCTATTGTAAGTATTAATTGTGATTATAAAAAATCACTTGTATATGGTGCGACTGCTATTGTTGAAACAATTTTTATCAATACACCCGCAGCAAAATTGATTTTCGATTATAAAATATATGAAGCAGGGACGATGGATCTTGTTGCGACCGGGCGTTCGGTTCAGGTATTTCTTGAACTTCAAAGCCGACAATTGCATTTGTCTACACCGGAATTTTACGAAGAGTGGAAAAGACAGCATAACCTTTTATAATCCCGCTAATGAAAAGAGTTTTTGTCGAATCGCATAATGTACTTTCTCCGCTGGGCGATTCAACGTCAGAAAACTTTATGCAATTGAAAAAGGGTATTTCCGGAGTGAAACTGCAAGAACGCACTGAAATTGATTCTATTCCCATTTGCGTATCATTGGTAACCGACAATCAACTAAACTCATTCTCGCCAAAAGATCTGGTGAGTCAGCAATACTCACGTTTTGAACGGCTTTTAATATGTTCTGTTCATAAGGCACTAAGTCAATCCTCGGTTGATCTGAAGAGCAATAAAACAATTTTTATTTTTTCAACTACCAAAGGAAGTGTTTCTTTGCTTGAAGAGGAGGATTTTTCACCGGCTTTAAAGGACAGAATGACACTTCACTATTCAGCCAAAAAGGTTAGTACTTATTTTAAAAATCAACACACCCCTGTTGTGATTTCGAACGCTTGTATTTCGGGGGCATTGGCATTGCTTCATGCCAAGCGTTTATTAGAAAACGGAATTTACGAAAATGCGATTGTTGTTGGTGCAGATACCATTAGTCGTTTTGTGTTTTCGGGATTTAAGTCGTTTCAGGCGTTGAGTGTTGGTCGCTGCAAACCTTTTTCTGAAGGGAGAGACGGAATAAATCTCGGTGAAGCGTCATCGACAATTATTTTAAGTACACAAATGAAGAATGGTGTTTTTCTTAGCGGAGGTGCCGTAAGTAATGATTCCAATCATATATCAGGACCGTCGAGAACGGGAGAAGAGCTGAGCTATGCGATAAATAAAGCTTTAAAGGATGCCCATATTTCCAGTAGAGAAGTTGATTTTGTTTCTGCACATGGGACTGCGACCTTGTATAATGATGAGATGGAAGCGAAGGCTTTGAATTTATCTGGTTTGCAGAATGTCCCGGTAAATAGTCTTAAAGGTTACTATGGACACACGCTTGGTGCGGCAGGTTTGCTGGAGTCTGCAATAAGTTTGCAGTCGATAAAGGAAAACCTGATCATTCCTACAGCTGGCTTTACGACATTGGGAGTTTCTGTTCCGGTTAATGTTTGTAAAGAAAATATCGTTAAGGAAATAAATCATTTTGTAAAAACTGCATCTGGTTTTGGAGGCTGTAATATTGCACTTGTTTTCTCCAAATCATAAAATCACAAAAACTATACTATGGATTTTTTTAAAAAAGATAACCGGGATGTGCTTCAATCGATTGAGCATGCACAGCAAATTGCATTTGCCCCTGTTGTATTTCAGGCATCGCGTGCATTGCGAAATGCAGGTTTGCTGACTATTATTGAAAAGGCAGGAAAGTCAGGAATCAGCATGCAGGACGTAACAGAAAAATCAAAACTTTCTGCGTATGGAGCGAGAGTATTAATGGAAGCTGGGCTTGGTATAGGTTTGCTGACTTGTGACAATGACTTATACAAAATAACAAAGGCAGGAGCTTACATACTTCATGACGCGATGACTATTGCGAATATGGATTTTGTACATGATGTGTGCTATAAAGGTTTGTTTGATCTTGATAAATCAATTGAGCATGGTAAACCAGAAGGATTAAAAGTTTTCGGTACCTGGAAAACAGTTTACGAAGCGTTATCAAAATTGCCCGCTGATGTACAGAAAAGTTGGTTTGCATTTGATCACTTTTATTCGGACGATTCATTTCCTTTGGCCTTGCCACATGTATTTAAAGGAACCCCGAAGCGAATACTTGACATTGGCGGTAATACTGGAAAATGGACTTTAAAGTGCCTTGGTTATAATGGAAATATACAAATGGGGATTGTTGATCTGCCAGGTCAATTGAATATGGCTAAGAAAAACATTGAAGAGAAAGGCTTTACAAGCAGAGTTTCTTTTCATGAAGCTAACCTTTTAGATAAAAGCACAAAACTTCCAACGGGGTATGAGATCATCTGGATGAGCCAGTTTCTGGATTGCTTTTCGGAAGATGAAATTGTTTCGATTTTACAAAAGTGTTATGATGCACTTGATTCGAATGGACAGGTTTATATTATGGAGACTTTTTGGGACAGACAGAAATATGAGGTGTCTGCTTTTTCACTACAGATGACATCTTTGTATTTCACCAATATTGCCAACGGAAACAGCCAGATGTACAGCGCTGAATTATTCAGAAAGCTAGTTGAGAAAGCTGGTTTTATTATAACAGAACAAATTGATGAAATTGGTGTGAGTCATTCATTGTTAAAATGTAAGAAGAAGTAAATTGTAAAAAAATAATGAAAAAAGTTCTCGTTATATACTTCACTCAAACCGGACAACTTAGTAAAGCCGTTAAATCAACGTTGGGGTCCCTTGAAGGTAGATCGGATGTTAGCATTTATTACGAACAGTTGAAGCCGAAAAAAAGTTATCCGTATCCATGGAAATACAGTGAGTTTTTTGATGTGTTTCCTGAATGCGTTCACGCGGTGCCGACAGATCTGGAAACCTTTACTTTTAATCCTGAAGAAAAGTTTGATCTTGTTATACTAGCCTATCAACCATGGTTTTTATCCATATGCATTCCTGTTAATTCGTTTTTGCAAAGTTCTGAAGCGAAAAAAATCATGAAAGGAAAACCCGTCGTCACAATTTTAGCGTGCAGAAACATGTGGCTTGGCGCTCAGGAAAAAATGAAACTGCAATTGAAAAATTTAGAAGCAAATCTTATTGGAAATATAACGTATGTGGATCGCTCTGCAAATTTAGTGAGTCTTGTTACCGTACTGGCATTTGTATTGGGAGGAGTAAAGGAAAAATTCCTTGGTATTTTTCCAAAGTATGGTGTTTCAGATAAAGAACTGGAAACGCAGGCTCCAAAATACGGTGAAGTAATTCTGAAACATTTGCAAACTGGTGATTATAAAACACAACAGGAGCAACTGGTTGCGCTAGGCGCTGTGACAGTCAAAACCAATCTTTTATTACTTGAAGGACGTGGACGTGTTTTGTTCCCATTATATGCTAATTATATTTCTAAAAAAGGAACTTCAGGAAGCGCTGAACGGAAGGGGAGAGTCCGGACATTTGGAATTGTATTGCCGACTGGCATTCTCATACTTTCACCAATAATTACTATTCTTTCGAGGCTTGCTCCATTGTTGTTTGCGGGGAAGATGAAGAAAGAAATAGCGTATTATCAGCAGAATGAATTGAGATAAAGTTATTCCTGCTTATTTTTTTTCTCTTTTTTTTCTCTCGCCCGTTCAACTGCTGTAGAAACAAAATACATAACAGTAAGACCTCCGAGCATTACGAATATTACAAAGAATAGGGCAGTTAGCATGGTCTAATATTTAATTTATTCACAGGTTTCCTCAAAGTTAGTTGTTTCTTCATGCCATGGGAAAGAAGCATTGTATTTATTGTTTTCCCAGTAGAACTTAGTTCTTTTTTTGTCGTAATTGCCAATTTCATTCATGGTCTCCGCATCATAAAGCCGACCGTTTACCATTACGTATTTTATGGATTCCGTATTGCGGATGTTTTCCAATGGATTTTTATCCATTACAATCAGGTCAGCAAGTTTCCCTTTTTCCAGAGAGCCGATTTCCTTATCCATGCCAATGTACTCAGCACCATTCATCGTTGCGCAGCGGAGAGCTTGCAAGTTGCTTATTCCGCCTTGTGCCAGCATCCAAAGTTCCCAATGTGCACCAATGCCTTGTATTTGTCCGTGTGAGCCCAGATTAATTTTTACACCAGCATCAGAAAGTTTTTTACAGGATTGAGAAACGAGTATGTGGCCATTTGTATATTCTTCATCGGGAATCATTGTGCGATGGCGGGAACGTTGGTCAATAACAAAACGGGGCGTAAAATTAAGTAAGCGTTTATTTTCCCATACATTGGTTTTCTGGTACCAGTATGTTTCACCAGCCATTGCGCCGTATGTCACAATCAGAGTTGGAGTATAGCCGGTTTTACTTGCTGACCATAATCGGATAACATCATTATAAACCGGGGCAACCGGAATATTATGTTCAATGCCTGTATGGCCATCCAGAATCATAGCCATATTATGGAAAAAGAAAGAACCGCCTTCCGGATAAACCATAATTCCTAATTGTCTTGACGCTTCTATTATCTGTTGATTTTGCTCTCTGCGAGGCTGGTTGTAACTCTTTACGGAAAAAGCTCCCAATGCTTTAGTTCTTCTTACGGCAGATTTAGCATCTTCCAGGTTATTGATTACCGCTTTGATATCGCCATCGGCTCCATATAAAATTGTTCCGGTTGAAAATATTCTCGGGCCAACCATGTAACCTGCTTTCACCATCTCGGATTGAGAGAAAACCATTTCGCTGTTTGAAGAAGGATCGTGAGAAGTTGTTACGCCAAAAGCCAGATTGGCATAATAACTTGCTTGTTTCTGTGGACTAAGTCCGAGACGGAAAGTGCCATTATGAGCATGGACATCAACCATTCCGGGCATAATTGTTTTGCCAGTTAGGTCAATTACTTTAGCATCTTTAGGAATGCTGATTTCATTGGTATTCCCAATCGCTTCAATTTTATTTTCCTTTATAATGATTATTCCATTCTCAATTATTTTATCACCTTCCATTGTGATAATGCGGGCTCCCTTGAGTACGAGCATTCCCTGCGGTTTATCTGAAGGAAGAACCAGATTTATTTTTATACCGGTAGAGTCCATTGGAGCAATACTGTCCGGTGAGCCCGGTAAAAATGTATAACGTTTATTTACATCATTTGTAAAATATTCATCGCCTAAAGTCCAGTGAATTTTTTTATTATCTGTAGACCAATGAAGATTAAATCCGGCATCTTTTGCAACCTGAGCGATTGGGATAGCTTTTGTTTTCGCATTCAGGTCAATGGATTTTCCTGTTTCCGGAAACGGAGCAATGTAAGCCTTGTGAAGTTCATTGAATGCAACCCAATTGTTATCAGGACTTACAACAAAACGATTTGTGTATTTTGAAGAAAAAATAACGTGCACTTCACTCCCTTCCGTAGTAGCCATTTTAAGAGCATTGTTGTCGCCGTCATTTGACTGGTAAAAAATATGCTTTCCGTCTTTACTGAATGATGGATAATCCCCATCTTTCATAATTAACGTGGGTTTTCCGCCTGCAGCAGGCATCCAGTATAATCCAGGATCAACACAAAATGTATAACCCTGATGTTCGTTTCCTTCCTCTTTTTTGTAAATGATTTTACTTGCATCCGGCGACCATGACGGAGATCTGTAAATTCCTTTTTCAGAAGTGAGTTTTATTGGTTTAGAAGCAGTCTTCGTATTTAATTTATAAATAGCTCCTGTTTCTTCATCATTCCAGGTAACATAAACTATTTCATTTCCATTTGGAGAAAACATGGGTTCAAATTCAAAGTCTTTCGAATCGGTTAGTCTTGATGGAATACCATTGGGCAATTCCTTCTTCCACAAATATCCGGCAGCATTGAATATCAATGTCTTTTCATCAGGAGATGTAACTGCATTGCGGATCACTTTAGCCGTAAATTTTTCAGGTGCAACTTCCTGTTTAAATTTCAAAGCATCCATTATTTTGTGTTTGCCTTTTACTGTAAAGGGAATATCTGTCGCTTGTAAAGTTGAGATATCAATTTTATTTATTTTTCCCTGCGCCCAGATCACAATTGATTTGTTATCAGGCATCCAGTTGAAATTTGTGTAAACCCCAAAGATGGCCCATGCCTCCTGTTGATCTTTATTGAGTTTATCATATATTGGCCACTCTTCTCCAGTGGAAAGATCATGGATATACAAAACCGTTTTTTCATGAACCCGTTTTACAAAAGCAAGAAGTTTGCCATCTCTTGATATTTGAGGACGTGCAGCACCGCCTGAACCGCCCGTTATATTTTCGGTTTCACCTTTTTCTCTGTCGTATCTGCGGATTGTGTAGATCTGATTATTTACGTCCTTATTGTATTGAAAAGATCCTCCGGGATACATGTCTTCACTAAAATAGACATAACGCCCGTCAGGAGAAATACAAGGTTCGCCGGCATCCTGCTGTTCATTTTTCTTTTTCGTTAATTGAATTCCTTCTCCGCCACTAATATGATACATCCACATTTCGCCTGCGCCAAGTGAACGGGTAGATGTAAAATGTTTTCTTGCTATAAGATAATTTCCATCGGGAGTCCATACGGCATTATTGAGTAACCTGAAATCTTCTTTTGTTATTTGCTTTGGATCCGTACCATCTGTATTCATAACCCAGATATTGTCTCCGCCGCCTGCATCACTTGTGAAAGAGATTTTTTTTCCATCGGGACTAAAACGCGGCTGAACTTCAAATGGCATTCCTCCACGAAGCAATTTCGCGTCGCCACCAGAAGCAGGTATGCTGTAAATGTCGCCAAGCAAATCAAATGCAATTGTTTTGCCATCCGGACTCACGTCCAGGTTCATCCAGGTACCTTCGTTGGTAGTAAATTCAATCTCCTTAAACGTACCAGGAGGATTTGAAACATCCCATTTATTTTTTTCCTTTTGTGCACATAGAGATATGGCTCCAAACAGCATTATACCTGAAAAAATAGTCGTTTTGTTCATGTTCTGTATAACTAAATTGAAATTCAAAGTCCGAAATTACTTAAATGCGAAGATACTCTAAAGGAATTGTGAGGAACGGTTTAAGTGTCATTTTTGAAGCCGTATTTAATACCAGTGGTTTTAATTCAGACTCTATTGGAAATACAAGCAAAGTGATGGTATTTTTAATATAAGTAAAAATATATTAGTTCCATCCACTTGTAAATTAATTAATTCCTTTATTTTTGCCTACTTCATAAACACAAGAGGTGAATTTTTAATGAATGTGTTTAAACTGGGAAAATATTAAATCGGTGATTGGACTATGGACAAAGCAGTATATATAAACAGAGTATCTAAGTTTTTGCCTGGTTCACCAATCAGCAATGATGAAATGGAAGAGTATCTCGGATATGTTGATGGTAAAAAATCAAAAGCCCGTGCTATTGTTTTACGTAATAATAAAATTACAAACCGTTATTACGCGCGAGATAAACAAGGTAACAGAACATATTCGAATGCGGAGTTAACTGCTGAAGCAATCAAAGGACTTTGCAAAGATGGTTTTACTTTAAATGATATTGAATTACTGACCAGTGGAACAACAACACCAGACCAGTTGCTACCGGCACACGGGATAATGGTACATGGTTTGTTGAAGTCGCGCCCGATTGAAACAATTACATTTTCGGGTTCATGCTGCTCTGGTATGAATGCATTGAAATATGCTTACATGTCAATTAAAACCGGCAATTCAACTAATGCGGTAACAACAGGGTCGGAGCAATTGTCATCATTAATGGCTGCCCAGGTTTTTGAAGAAGAGGCAATCAAATTAAAAGAGTTGGAAGGAGATCCGATGATCTCTTTTGAAAAGGATTTTTTACGCTGGATGTTATCTGATGGAGCAGCTGCAGCGCTTCTTTCAAACAAACCAAATGCTGAAGGAGTTTCTTTGAAAATAGAATTTATTGAGATATGTTCCTTTGCCAATGAGGTTGAAACCTGCATGTACATGGGTGGAGTTAAAGACGAGGCGGGAAATTTGCATGGCTGGCTGGAGTATAAGCCAAAGGAACTAATTGAAAAATCGATTTTTGCCTTAAAGCAGGATCACCGATTATTAGACAGAACGATAGCTCAGCTCGGAACAAAGAAATATGTTGAAATATTAAAGAAATGGAACGTTGATTCTGACAGCATAGATTATTTTTTACCACATATTTCATCAGAATATTTTCGTTCTAAAGTCGACGATGAGATGAAGAAGTATGGAGTAGGCATTCCACAGGAAAAATGGTTTGTAAACCTGACCAAAATCGGAAACATCGGTTCGGCATCTATTTTTCTGGCCATTGAGGAGCTGATGAATTCCGGTAAATTGAAAAAGGGTCAACGGATAATGCTTACTGTACCTGAGAGTGCTCGTTTTTCGTATGCAAATGCACTGTTGACTGTTTGTTAAGATTCTTTGCAATCATAAAAATATCTTTTAATGACTTCTGCTGCCGCTATTCAAGTCGATCACTTAGCGAAGACATATAAAGGTCTTATTGTTCCGGCGGTCGATTCAATTTCTTTTACTGTTGAGGCAGGTGAAATATTCGGATTGCTCGGTCCGAACGGAGCTGGTAAAACCACGACCATTTCTATACTTTGCGGTTTGATCGAAAAGACTGCAGGAGAAGTCACGATACAGAATCTTTCCATTGAAAAACAAATTGAAGAAATAAAGCAACGGATTGGAGTTGTTCCGCAGGATATTGCTCTTTACCCTACCCTGACTGCTTTTGAAAATTTGCGCTATATAGGAAATATGTACGGACTCAAGGGCGAACTTTTACGTAAGCGAATTGAAGAATACCTGACCGTTTTTGGTCTTAATCATCATTCGGATAAATTAATAAATACGTTTTCGGGAGGGATGAAGCGGCGGATAAATCTGATTGCAGGAATTTTACATCAACCAGAAATTTTGTTTTTAGATGAACCTACAGTGGGCGTTGATGTGCAATCACGTAATGTAATAACAGAATACCTTAAGAAGCTGAATGCTGAAGGAATGACGATTGTTTATACTTCGCATTTAATGGATGAAGCGGAAAATTTATGTTCACGAATTGCAATTATTGATCATGGAAAGATAATTGCAAACGGTACTCCGTATGATCTTATCAGAGAGCATAATTCCAGTAACCTGGAAGAATTATTTTTGAAGCTGACAGGACGAAAACTAAGGGATTAATCCGGATTTAGAAATAAATAATTAGAATTGTTTTGTTAAGATTATTTTCAACTATACAGAAAGAAATGCTGATCCTTTGGCGTGACAAAGGAGGATTGGCAATTATGTTTTTAATGCCAATGGTGTTAATTATTATTATGGCATTGATCCAGGATGCTCCTTTCCGGGACTTCCAGGAGCTGAAAATTCCGCTGTTGCTTAAGAATAATGATAGTACAGGTGCATTAGGGAACGCAATTGAGGAAGGTTTGAAAAAATCAAAAATATTTGAACTGACCGATTTTACAGGTGCAGAAAAAGATGCGAAAAAAAATATTGCAAATGGAAAATTCCAGATAGGAATTGTTATTCCTTCAAATGCAAGTGCACAACTGAATAATAAAGTGGATCAGTTTGTATCTAAAACTGTAGCAGGGCTTGGTTTAAATCAGGATAAAAAAAAGGAGATAAATGAAGTCATTCCCGATTTAAATATCGAGGTGTATTTTGCACCTGATGTAAAAAACTCATTTAAGTCATCCGTTTTAAGCTCTCTGAAACAGTTTTCCTCAAAGCTGGAAACACAAACCCTGCTTGATTATTTTTCAAAAGAATTAAATCAATCTGATTCATTAAAAGAAAAGAGCGAACTGAAAGAGCTTGTTAATTTTATAGAGCTGGATGCTGCAAAAGACACAAATGATAAAATTCTTGGGCTAAACTCAGTACAACACAATGTGCCTGCCTGGACAATGTTCGGAATGTTTTTTATTGTCATTTCAATGGCGGGAAGCATTATTAAAGAGCGCGATGATGGCAGCTATCTCCGGATCCGAACAATGCCCGGATCTTATATTCATGTGCTTGCCGGAAAAATATCAGCTTATCTTTTAATCTGCGTTCTTCAGTGTGTTTTGATGTTGCTTGTAGGAATTTATTTGTTGCCTTTATTAGGTTTGCCAAAACTTGTTATAGGCTCAAGCATATCAGCTATTGCAGTGATCACTATCAGCAGTGGTTTGGCCGCGACGGGCTACGGCGTTATGATCGGGTCGCTGTTTAATACGCATCAACAGTCTTCAACGTTTGGCGCAATTTCTGTGGTAATACTGGCAGCGTTGGGAGGAATCTGGGTTCCGGTTTATGTAATGCCTGAAGCGGTAAGGGCATTGGCTGAGTACTCTCCCCTCTATTGGGGATTAAATGCTTTTCAGGATATCTTCCTGCGTTCCGGAACTGTTCAAACAATTTTGCCGTACGCATTGAAACTATTAGTATTTTTCGGATTCACAATTGGTATTGCATATTTTTTCAATAAATTTAAGAAGTCGCGATAAGCGGTCAATAAAAACAAACACTTATGGACGAATTGATAGAAAAGTTAAAGACTGAAATTATTGAACAGTTAAACCTGGAGGACCTGAAGAAGGAAGATATTGATGCTGATGCTCCTCTTTTTGGTGGCGGTCTTGGTCTTGATTCTATTGACGCTCTGGAGCTGAATGTTTTGCTGGAAAAAAATTACGGTATTAAAGTTGCCAGTCCTACCGAAGGAAGAAAAATATTTCAATCCATCCGCACTGTAGCCGAATACATTCAGGCCAATAAAAAATAGTCAACAACAGATAGGATACAATAAACAATTTGTAGACTGTCGATTATCAATTGTCTGCTTAAAAATTGACAAATAGCGTCTACATAACCGGAACGGGCATTATATCCTCGATAGGAAGTAATGTTTCAGAAACACTTGATTCAATAAAAGAAAAGAAGTCCGGTATTGCTGCGTTGCAATATATTTCAACCAGACATAAAGATGAAGTTGTTGTTGCGGAAGTTAAGGCCAGCAATTCTGAGTTAAAAAAAATCTGTGCTGTACCTGAAGATTCAAATTTCAGCCGTCCGACACTTTTAGGAATTATAGCGGTCAAAGAGGCGCTCCAAAGTTCAGGAATAAAAAATATAAAAGAATTTCGTACAGGCATAGTTTCCGCAACCAGTGTGGCAGGAATGGCCGACGCTGAAAATATTTACATGGACTACCTTGATCAGACAAAACAAGGTGACTTTCTCAAGTATATCGGAACGCACGAATGTGGAGACAGTACAGAAAAGATAGCCGATTATTTTGGCATCAAAGATTTTGTTTCCACAATAAATACAGCTTGTTCTTCATCTGCGAATGCAATCATGTTTGGCGCGCGTTTAATCAAGCAAGGAATTCTCGATAGAGTAATTGTTGGGGGGACCGATTCATTATCTCGTTTTACTATCAACGGTTTTGTTGCATTACAAATTCTCGATAAAGAGCAATGTGCACCGTTTGATGCAAAACGTAAAGGTCTTAATCTGGGAGAGGGCGCAGGCTTTATAGTACTTGAATCAGAAAAGGCTGCAAAAGGAAAAGAGATTTTGTGCGAACTCACGGGATATGGCAATTCAAATGATGCATATCACCAGACAGCTTCATCGCCAACTGGTGAAGGGGCATATCTTGCCATGCAAAAGGCTTTCAGGCAGAGCGGAATAAAACCGGAAGAGATTAATTATATAAATGCGCATGGCACCGGGACAGAAGTAAATGATCTTTCTGAAGGAATTGCAATTGAAAGAATTTTTGAAAATAAAGTGCCGCATTTAAGTTCCACCAAATCGTTCACTGGTCATACGCTTGCTGCAAGTGGGGGAATAGAAGCGGTTTTGTCAGTGCTGGCTATTAAACACAATTTAATTTATCCAAGCCTGAATTTTTCAGAGCAAATGATGGAGTTGTCTTTTCAGCCAACAAAAAATCTGCTGACGGATTGCAAGATCGACCATGTTTTATCAAATTCGTTTGGATTTGGTGGAAATACTTCAGCATTAATTTTCTCCAGGTTCAACGCAGCGGTTTAGCTGTTAAAATCATTCTAAATTTTATTTGTAATTCCGGTATTTTCATAGCTTTACTAAACTAAAATAACACAGCGTTCTTTTAGAAGTAAACTTAAAATTCCAACAATGGAAAATAAATACGACGTTGTTATTTTAGGAGGTGGACTTGCGGGTCTCGCACTTTCTATTCAGCTTAAAAAAGCTAATCCTGAAATTTCTTTGCTTGTTCTGGAAAGAAGAGAAGATGAAGCTATAACTGCAGCGCATAAAGTCGGTGAATCAACGGTAGAGTTAGGTAGTCATTATCTGCGTGAAGTATTAGGGCTGAAAGATTACCTGGAGGCGCATGAACTACCAAAACACGGACTACGCTTTTTCTTCAAATCAAATCATAAGGACGATATTACAACACGTGTGGAGCTTGGGCCCCGTGAGCTTTTACCAGCACCAAGTCATCAGCTTGACAGAGGTACATTGGAAAATTATATGAATAAGTTCACCCAAACGCTTGGAACGAAATGTGTTTTGGGTGCAACAGTAAAAAATGTTGATTTTGGAAATGACTTTCATGAAGTCATGTATATACACGATGGTAAAGAAGTCAAAGTAAAGGGTCGCTGGGTTGCAGATGCAACCGGAAGAGGAAGTTTTTTGAAACGAAAACTTGCATTTCAAAAACCAATGGAGCATCACGTGAATTCTGTTTGGTGGAGATTGAAAGGAGTTATTGATATCGATCATTGGTCGCAGGATCTTAAGTGGAGAAATTATCTGAAACCGGGATTGCGATATTTAAGTACAGTCCATTTTATGGATAAAGGATATTGGTTATGGGTTATTCCGTTGGGATCGGGAAACACGAGTATTGGAATAGTTGCAGATCCCGCAGTCCATCCATTTGAATCATATAACAAATATGATAAGGCACTGGAATGGTTAAAAGTAAATGAGCCGCTTGGTTATAAAATGCTGGAACCTGAGACTGAAAATCTGATGGACTTTAAGGTGCTTAAGCATTATGCACATCATACTGGCCGCGTTTACTCAGCAGATCAGCGCTGGGGAGTTACGGGTGAGGCTGGTGCATTCCTCGATCCTTTTTATTCACCAGGAACGGATTTTATTTCACTGAATAATTCCTGGTTGTCTGATTTAATATTACGTGAACTCAAAGGAGAAGATATTACAGTGCGTGCGAACGTGTATGAGCAATCTCACCTTGCGTGGGTAGATGCATGGATTCCTGTTTATCAGAACAAATATCCGTTGATGGGCAACACACAGACAATGGTTTTTAAGATCTTCTGGGACTGGGCGGGATATTGGTCAATACCTTGTTTGTTATTTACGAATAAAGCGTTTACAGATATGAAGATGCTGAAAAATTTATTTGCTTCAGAAAATGGAGCAGGTCAGAAATACAGTCGCCTGAATAAAATCATGCAGGATTTATTTATTGCTTATCAGCCGCATGATAATAAAGTATTTTCCAACAAATATATTGATCCGTACGATCTGAAATTCCTTCGTGAATTTCAATTGGGTATTGAAGTTCAGCACACTCCGGATAAATTAATGGAACAGGTAACGAAGAATTTAAATGTACTTGAACAGGTTGCGGTTGCAATTTTCAGACGGATCAGTTCACAGGCAAATGGTACATCTCCGGATATTAAAGTTGATCCATATACAATTAGTCTGGATGGTTCTGTTGTTACAGATGGCCCAAATGCAATTGCTCCTTCACAGGACATAATTGATAATGTGGATATCATGTGGTTTTATAAAGAAAAGGTAATGGCATAATGGCTGATGAGAATCAGATAGGGAAGCAGATCTTGAAGATCAGGACGATTTTTCAAAATGTACAGGATTTTTTTGCAAATAATTCTGATCGTTCTCATTTGATCGATCATTTGGAGAGTAGTGAAAATGAGTTTCGGTCTGTTGCTTACGAAGCAGCTTCAATGGAATTGGCAATAGCAGATTTATCAGGCGGAACAGAATTAAAAAACTGGCAGTTGTTTGCGCAAAAAAATTCAGTAAAACATTCCGCACAAATTCATGCCGGATTAGGATGGGCACTTGCTCAACAAAACAAACCTCTGTTTGAAATTCCGGAAAAGATTATTCCATTGGAGCGTGGTCGTGTATTAGATGGCTATGGATATTATGACGGGATGTTTCGTCAGCGCCAAACAATTAAGAATAAAAAAATACCTGAAGGAATTGACTCTGTAAGTCTTCATGCATATGACCAGGGTGTAGGTAGAAGCTTATGGTATATCAGTCAAGGAGAAACGGACAAACTAAAAAGTATGATTACTGTTTTTCCTGCGACAAGACATCCTGCATTATGGCGGGGAATTGGCGTTGCTACAGCTTATGTTGGAGGTTTTAATGAAACAGATCTAAACTCGGTTTTTTCTCTAGCAAGTGACAACCAGGTTAGTTTAATGATTGGAATTTGTCTGGCTGCACGTGCACGTTCAAAAGCGGGTGCCATGACACATGATACAGAAATGGCTTGTAACATTTGTTGTAAAATGTCTGCAACCAAAGCTGCGGAGTTAACAATCAAAGCTGAGCCGGATACGCATGATGCAAATGCCTATGCTGGTTGGATGTTAAACGTGGAAAAGGCTCTCCGCATAGAATTGATCGAAACAAATCAGTAAATTTATATTTATGAAAAAGGAAGAACTTCCCCAGGACAAATCCGCATTGGCGGGCGTTACCCGTGAAGTTTGTTATGTGAAAGACAGCAATGGAAAATATACAACCGGTCTGAGTACAGGCTGGGAAGTAAAAAAGGATGCACTGGACAATGCATGGGATGATATTCATCAACGGGTGGAAGAAGCACGTCTGGCTGTAAAGAACGGAGAGAAAAGTCCTGTGTATTATTTTATGGAACTCAAGTTAATGGACCTGATTGTTTTGTCGGGTTACACAAGCTTCTGGCAATTCACAATAAAAAAACATATGAAACCGGAAGTCTTTAAATCATTAAGAGATTCGAAGCTGAGTAAGTATGCTAAGGCATTTGAAATAAGTATTGAAGAGTTAAAAAACTTTAAAGGATAATAAATTGGCAAAAAAATTTAAGCATATACAAACAGCACACTGTGAGAATGGAGTGGCGACAAGCCTGTTAAGATATCATGGATTGGATTACGTTACGGAGCCTTTGGTTTTTGGAATGGGTTCGGGTTTGTTTTATTTACATATTCCGTTTTTAACGATCAGCAATGGACCGGCAATTACTTACAGAACAATGCCCGGAGCGATATTTAACCGTGCATGTAAAGCTCTTGGTGTAAAAGTTCAGCGAAAAAAATTCAGTACAGAAGAAGCGGCACGTATTTATCTTGACCAAAAAGTGAAAGAAGGAATTCCTGTTGGCTGCCAGGTTGGCGTTTTTAATTTGCCTTATTTTCCTCCGGAATATCGTTTTCATTTTAATGCACACAACCTGATTGTATATGGAAAAGAGCAGGGAGCTTATCTTGTCAGCGATCCTGTAATGGAAAATGTTACAAAACTTTCGGAGGAGGAAATGTTGAAAGTTCGTTTTGCAAAAGGACCACTTGCGCCAAAGGGTCATGTTTATTTTGCAGAAAGTATCGGAGAGGTTACGAACGAAATGTTGAAAAAGGGAATTGTTAAGGGGATAAGAAGAAATACGCGGGACATGCTGCACATTCCTGGAAATATTGGTGGAGTGGATGGAATTAAATACACGGCAAAAAAGATCCGCATTTGGCGCGATAAATTGGGAGTACGTAAAGCCGGATTGTACCTGGGGCAAATAGTGCGCATGCAGGAGGAAATCGGAACTGGAGGCGGAGGATTTCGTTATATATACGCTGCGTTTTTAGAAGAGGCAAGTAATTATCTGAATAATGACAAGTTGCTGCAAGTTTCTGAAGATTTTACAAAGGCAGGCGATTTGTGGAGACAGAGTGCCATTCAGATGGGGCGAATTTATAAAGGAAGATTGAATGATCAGAAATGTTATAATGAATGCGCAGATCTGCTTGACGAGATTTCGGGAATAGAAAAAGAGGCGTTTAAGAAATTAGCCAAAATGAAATTGTAGCCGCCAGTATTGCACGATTGATATTAATTATTAAGTGGTTTCTATTCGTGTAAATTTGTGAAATTAGTGGCATTGAAAAAAAGTTGATGGAAGCATATATTAATAGTGTCAGTGTAATATCTCCTCAGAAAACATTTGTTACTTCCAGTTTTTTGGATGAAGTAGTTCAGTATAATTCCAATTCTTTACGGTGCATAGAGCCTGCTTACAAAGAATATCTGGATCCTGTCATGGCTCGTAGAATGGGGCGTGTTATAAAAATGAGTATTGCAGCAGCCTCCGTTTGTTTAAAAGATGCAGGGCTGAAAATGCCCGATGCCATTATTACCGGCACAGCTTTAGGTTGCGTTGAATCAACAGAGAAGTTTATTGTTTCGATGATTCAGGATGAAGAACGTTTTTTGACGCCGATCTCATTTATGCAATCCACACACAATACAGTTGGAGCGCAAATTGCCTTGCAGCTAAAGTGTAACAATTATAATTTCACCTATGTTCATCGCGGTTTTGCTTTTGAGAGTGCGTTGCTTGATGCCATGATGCAGATCAGCGATGGTTCTGCAAAAAATATCCTTGTCGGTGCACACGAGGAAATGACAGAGAAGAATTTCCGGATATATGACCGAGTCAACAATTGGAAAAAAGAAAATGTTCCGATGATGGAACTGTTGCACAGTAAAACACATGGTGTATTGGCAGGAGAAGGTGTTGCATTCTTTGTTTTAGGAAACGAAAGAAAAGAACAATCATACGCTAAAATTCTTGCCGTAAAAACAATCTACAAACCGGAAAGTCAGGCTGAAATTGAGAATAAAATCACCGAACTGCTGAACGAAAAACAATTGACTATTGATGATATTGATGTAGTAATTTATGGCATCGCCGGAGATCCTGTTCAGGACGAAGTCTATTACAAATTAATGAATTCCTGTTTTTCAAAAAGCACTTCAGCTTATTTTAAACATTTATCCGGAGAATATCAGACATCCGGAAGTTTCGCTATCTGGATGGCAGCGATGATATTGAAGAACCAAACTATTCCCAAAGAAATATTAATTGGTCTAAATAAACACAAGGCAATTAAAAATGTACTTGTTTACAATACATTTCAGAGAGTGAATCATGGGGTGTTTTTGCTGGCAACCGTTTAAAGAAGTAAAAAAACTTAGTCCGTTTGCAAGCTATGTATCAGCCAGAGACTGGTTGCAAATAAAAAGAACGCTCCTGTCTGGTGCAATACTCCAAGTGTTACAGGAACGTTATAAACCAATGTAAACACTCCAAGTGTAAATTGTAAAACAACAATTAACCCCAAGCCCATTAAAATTCGCTTTTGCAAAGTGTTCAACTGTTTTGAGCGGAAACCTTTGTAGTGAATTACACCGAGCATTAATACAACAATTACAGCAATACATCGATGCACGAATTGCACACCAGCTTGTCCTTCCAGGAAATTTCTCCAGGTTGGCTGTAATGCAGTAACAGCATCTGGCATCCAATCATCACACATCTTTGGCCAGGTTGGGCAGATGTGTCCGGCTTTTAATCCCGCAACAAATGCACCATAGGTTATTTGTATTATTACGATAATGAAAAAGAAAATAGATAATCTTTTTAAAGAGATTTGAGATTTGAGTTCGGAGATTTGAGATTGATTTAGATCTTCTGGCTTCTGACTTCTGGCTTCTGACTTCTCTTTATAGATCAAGCCCAACGCCGTCCAAAATGTAAATGCAAAAACCGTAAATGCGCTGATCAAGTGTGCAGCCAGTCTGTAATGACTCACACTGGGCATTTTATTTAGTCCGCTTTTTACCATGTACCAGCCGAGTAAGCCCTGTAACCCACCTAATATAACAAGCAGTAATAGTTTTTTCATCAGTTCATCATTGATCATTTTTTTGAACCAGAAATAAAAGAAAGGAATGATGAATACAACCCCGATTGTTCTTCCCAGGAAACGGTGCATGTATTCCCACCAGAAAATGGATTTGAATTCGTCTATGGAAAAATTAAAATTGATCTGTTGATACTCCGGGTATTGTTTGTAATGATCAAAAAGCTCATTCCATTTTTCTTCTGAAGAAGGTGGAGTGCTTCCGAAAAGTGTCCATTCTACCATGGATAAACCGGAATGCGTTAATCGCGTAATGCCTCCAATAACAACCATTGCATAGATCAGAAAACATCCGGTAAGGAGCCAGATAATAATTGCTTTGTTATTTTTGTTTTGCATAAAGCCACTAATTTCACGAATTCCCACTAATTTAATTGCTGCAATTAGTATAATTCATGGTGATACAAAAGTAACTGTAAACAAGTGTCTAAATAGGCCTTTGTCGACTAAATTTGCCGATGAGTCTTAATTTGCCTCGATACTTATAAATAGTTGTTTTTCAGCATTTTATACGTTTGTCTTGAGCCAAAGACTCAAAAAATGGTTTTTAGTACCATTAAATATTTTTTCAGCTTAAATAGATTTCTTATCTTCGCAACCCCTTGTGAATAAGGGTTTAAATAATTAACCAATAAACAATTCAAAATGTACGCAATTGTAGACGTAGCCGGGCAACAGTTTAAGGTAGAACCTAAACAAAGAGTGTATGTACACCGCCTAGATGCTAAAGAAGGTGACAGCGTTGAGCTGAATAACATCCTTCTGCTTGATAACAACGGAAAGATTACCGTTGGCGCGCCTCATATCGAGGGTGCACGCGTTGCTGCCAAAGTATTGGCGCACGTAAAAGGTGATAAAGTTATTGTATTCAAAAAGAGAAGAAGAAAAGGATACAAAAAACTGAATGGTCACCGTCAGTATTTCACACAGATCTTCATTCAGGGAATTGCTGGAAACGGCGAAACTATTAAACTGGAAGAAGCTCCTATTGTGAAGGCTAAAGGAAAAGCTGAAGTAGAAGAAGCTGTTGCAGCTGAACCAAAAGCTAAAAAGGCTCCTGCTAAAAAAGCTGCTGCTCCTAAAAAAGAAACAGCACCAAAAGCTGCAGTTAAAAAAGCTCCGGCAAAAAAAGCAACTAAGAAAAAAGAAGACTAAAACTGAATGAAGAATTAAAAATGAAGAATGAAAAAATTCTTAATTCTTAATTCGAAATTCTTAATTCTCAAATAAAATGGCACATAAAAAAGGTGAAGGTAAAGTAAAGAATGGCCGCGAATCGGAAAGTAAACGATTGGGCATTAAATTATATGGTGGACAAACTGCTATTGCAGGAAATATTATTGTTCGTCAAAGAGGTACAAGACACTATCCTGGCAAGGGAGTAGGAATGGGTAAAGACCATACACTGTTTGCTCTTGTTGATGGTGTTGTTGTTTTCAAAAAGTCTAAAGCAGATCGTTCATTTGTATCGGTCGTTCCTGCGACAGCTTAAACAACACAGAATTCAGTTAAAATCCCCTGTTGTTATCTGCAGGGGATTTTTTATTTTTATATACTCTATACTTGTCATTAAATTAACAATGACAACAACTCTTAAATAATATGTTACAATTAAATTATATCCGCGAAAATAAAGAAGAGGTAATTGCCCGTCTTGCGGTTAAAAATTTTGATGGTCAGAAAATTATTGACCAGGTAATGGAGCTCGATCTGGATCGTCGTAAAACACAGAATGAACTCGACAGTTTATTGAATGAAGCCAATGTTTTAGCTAAACAAATCGGGGATTTATTTAAATCAGGAAAAAAGGCCGAAGCGGAAGAGTTAAAAAACAAAAGTACTGCATTAAAAGAAAGTTCAAAAAAGCTGGAGGAGTCTTTAAGATCAATTGAAGAACAACAACAAAAGTTATTATTAGTCGTTCCCAATACGCCAAGTAAAGTAGTTCCAAAAGGAAAAACGCCTGTGGATAATGAAGTTGTCTTTCAACATGGTGATATTCCCAAATTAGCGACCGGCTCAAAACCGCATTGGGAGCTGACTACACAGTATGATATAATTGATTTTGAATTAGGGGTGAAGATCACGGGTGCAGGTTTTCCTGTGTACAAAGGCAAAGGAGCCAAATTACAGCGGGCGCTGATCAATTTCTTTTTAGATAACGCAGCAGCAGCTGGTTACATGGAGATCCAGCCTCCGACGCTGGTGAATGAAGCTTCCGGTTTTGGAACAGGGCAATTGCCTGATAAGGAAGGGCAGATGTATCATGTTGGTTTAGATAATTTATATTTAATTCCAACGGCAGAAGTTCCAATCACCAATATTTACCGCGATGTAATTGTTAAGGCTGATCAGATGCCGATTAAAAATTGTGGCTACACTAACTGTTTTCGTCGTGAAGCAGGTAGTTATGGGAAAGATGTACGTGGTTTAAACCGCTTGCACCAGTTTGATAAAGTTGAAATTGTTCAGATTGCACATCCGGATAAATCATATGAAATATTAGAAGAAATGCGTCAGTATGTTGCGGGCCTTTTGCAAAAACTGGAATTGCCTTTCCGTACATTAAAATTGTGTGGGGGTGATATGAGTTTTGCCTCGGCATTGACTTACGATATGGAGGTTTTTTCTGCCGCCCAGGAAAAATGGCTGGAAGTAAGTTCTGTATCCAACTTTGAGTCGTTCCAAAGTAATCGTTTGAAATTACGGTTTAAAGGGACGGATGGCAAAACGCAACTCGCACATACATTGAATGGCAGTGCATTAGCTTTACCAAGAATTGTGGCAGCTTTGCTGGAAAATAATCAAACCCCTCAGGGAATAAAAATTCCAAAAGTGCTTGTTCCTTATACGGGATTTGAATTGATCAACTGAAAATGAATAAAGTATCAACAGCCCTCATCGCAGGGCTTTTTTTTGCATTTTTCCTGAATTCTTCCTGCGGAACTAAATATGCCCGGGAAATCGCAAATGTTGATACATTGCAGGTTTTGATTTCCAAATCAGAGGCTGATCTTAAAACCGTTGACACAATTAAAGTTGCAAATGTTTACAAAAAGGGACAGGGGAATATAACATTGATTCAGAAGAATTATAAAGATACCTTAACACCTGAAGTGGCAGAGTTTTTGAGCGAATACAATTCGGCCATACAGGCATTGAACACAATAAGACAACAGTATCCTGTATTACAAAAGGAAATTGCGTTTTCAAAAGATCAATTGAAAAATATAAGACACGATCTGGAGTACAATATTTTGAAAGAAGAACAAGTTAAAGAATCTTATGCGAAGGAAAATGATGCTGTTAAAAAGAATATGGAATCGTTAAGGGTGTTAATGACAGTAATCAAGGATAAGATGGAATTGCTGGGGAAAGACAGCATAAGAATAAACCAGATGCTTCAACAAGCCAGAAAAAATTAATGAATAGAAGTTTTAAAATATCATTTATCACATTACTGTTATTGGTTAACTCCTTAATCTATGCTCAACAAACAACTGATGAACAGCTCGCGAACCAGTACTTTCAAAATAAGGAATTCGATAAGGCTGTTGTTTATTATGAAAAGATTTACGGAAAAAACTCGAGTGATCTTGTCTATCGCAGCTATATTTCCTGCCTGTTTGAATTAAAAGATTATAAGTCTGCCGAAAAGGTTATCAAAAAACAGATCAAGCAAAATCCGGGACAGCTTGCTTACCAGGTAAATCTTGGAATGTTGTACTCAGCTCAGGGCGAGGCTGAGAAGGCTAAAACAGAATATGAAAAAGCCATCAAGCAATTGCCGGCAGAACAAGAGCCTGTTTTTAAATTAGCCGATGAGTTTATTAAAATAAAGGAATGGGATTATGCAATTGCAACGTATCTGCGCGGAAGAAAACTGTTAACTGGAATTTATCCTTTCAACATGGAGCTGGCTGAAATATACCAGCAAAAGGGTGATATAACTTCGATGGTGGGTGAATATCTTGATGTTTTGCAATTAGGTGATTCGTATTTGCAAAGTGTTCAGAATGCTTTGCAGACCAGTGTGGGAACGGAGTCGGATGCAAAGAAAAATGAAATTATTAAATCACAGTTAATCAAACGGGTACAGTTATATCCTGATAAAATAGTTTATACAGAATTGCTGATCTGGATGCTGATGCAGCAAAAGGAATTCGATGCCGCGTTCATTCAAATAAAAGCGCTTGATACAAGAAAGGGTGAAGATGGTACGCGGGTAATGGCTTTGGCGCAGACCTGTGTTGCTAATGATAGTTACGATGTTGCTTTTAAAGCATATAAATATGTACTGGAAAAAGGTTCGGATAATTATTATTTCGCTACGGCAAGAATTGAAATGTTGAATGCCATGTTCAAAAAACTGACTTCACAAAGTAATTATACGGAAGCGGATTTACTTGCACTGGAGTCCGACTACAACAAAGCGCTGCAGTTATTGGGAAGATCAGTCAATACAGTTCCATTAATAAAAAACCTGGCCAATTTACAGGCATTCTATTTGCATAAAACCGATGAGGCAATAGCACAATTACAGGAGGCCATTAAAACGCCACAGTTAAATCCACAGGTACAGGCTGAATGTAAGCTGGCGCTTGGTGATATTTTACTTATGACAGGAGATATATGGGAAGCGTCATTGACTTATTCTCAGGTTGAAAAAGCATTTAAGTATGATCAGGTAGGGCAGGAGGCTAAATTCCGTAATGCAAAAATTTCCTTTTACACAGGTGATTTTAAATGGTCGCAGGCACAACTGGATGTGTTGAAGGGCTCTACATCAAAATTGATTTCGAACGATGCAATGGCTTTGTCAATATTAATTAGCGACAATGTTGGATGGGATTCAATCACCACTCCGCTGGAAATGTATGCACGTGCAGATTTGCTTGCTTTCCAGAATAAAGATGATGAAGCTCTTGTTGTTCTTGATTCCATTAAAGCAAAATACCCCAATCATTCTATTGAAGACGATGTTTTGTACAAACGTTATCAGATCATGATTAAAAAGAACAGGTATGAAGATGCTGCTAAATATTTGCAAAGTATCATCGATAATTATTCCGACGATATATTGGGCGATGACGCAACATTCTATTTGGCAGAATTGTATGAAACTAAACTGAATGATAAAACAAAAGCAATGAATTTGTACCAGGATGTTCTTGTTAAATTTCAGGGAAGTATGTTTGATGTTGAAGCCAGGAAGAGATACAGAAAGCTAAGAGGAGACACTGTTAATTAATTTTAAATGTCATGATAATTTATAATGTTACCATAAATATTGAAGATGATGTACACGATGAGTGGCTCAAATGGATGAAGGAAGTCCATATTCCTGATGTGATGCGCACTGGCTATTTTCTGGAAAGCAGATTGCTAAAGGTTTTAGCCGATGATCCGCAGGGAACCACTTATTCCTTTCAATATACAGCAAGCAATATGGCAGATTATGAAGAGTATCGTACAAAACACGCTCCACGCTTACAAAAAGAAGTAGCCGATAAATTTGCCGGGAAGTTCGTTGCGTTCAGAACTTTATTAGAGGTTGTATGACGGATGTAAGGGCAAAAAAACATTTAGGTCAGCACTTTCTGAAAGATGAACAAATTGCTCAGAATATTGTAAAGGGACTTATTCATAAGGAGAGATACAAAAAGGTTCTTGAAGTTGGACCGGGTATGGGAGTGCTTACAAAATATCTTCTCAATGTATCTTCTTTTGAAACGACAATTATTGATATTGACAGAGAATCAATAGCCTATCTTCAGAAACAATTTCCTCAACTGGAAAACCGGATTATTTCCGGTGATTTTCTGCATCTCGATTTTAGCAAATATTTTACGGAACCGTTCGCCGTAATTGGAAATTTCCCTTACAATATATCTACAGAGATTTTATTTAAAGTGCTTGATAATCGGAACCAGGTGCCCGAAGTAGTTGGTATGTTCCAAAAAGAAGTCGCTGAAAGAATTGCATCAAAACCGGGGAATAAAGTATATGGTATTGTAAGCGTTCTTTTACAGGCATTTTATGATATAGATTATTTGTTTACAGTGGACGAACATGTTTTTAACCCACCTCCGAAAGTCAAATCAGGTGTAATACGTTTAACACGTAACTCAACGCAGCAGTTGGATTGCAATGAGAAATTATTTGTAAGGGTTGTCAAAGCGGGATTTGGACAACGTCGTAAAATGTTACGTAATGGGTTGAGGCAATTTAAATTCAAACCTGAATTTATTTCAAACCGATTTCTGACTGAACGGGCAGAACGTCTTTCGGTGAAAGACTTTGTCGAGCTGACGAATATGATAGAATCATAGCCTAATATCCGGTTAAAAAATTCCCTTAATACTTATAAATACTACCTTTGCACAGGTTTGGGTTTCGGATCTGATTCTGAAACTTATTAGCAATAACTTATAACATCGTCTCGGTATGCAATTTAAGCTGACACCGAATTATTTAGAACTTCTCCGTGACGCTATTCATGTTAGTGATCATAAGTTTATTGCCCAGCAGTTAAAAGACCTTCATCCACCTGATATTGCAGAGATTCTAAACGAGCTTGACCTCGAAGAGGCTAAATACCTGTATACACTTCTTGATGAAGAAGAAGCCGGTAAGATTTTGGTGGAAATGGAGGATGATAAGCGTGAAAAATTTCTTGCCTCACTCACTTCCAAAGAAATTGCTGAACACATAGATAATCTTGATTCGGATGATGCAGCAGACGTGATAGCTGAACTTCCGGATGAGGTGCAGGACGAAGTATTGTCCCATATGGAAGACAGCGAACAGGCGAGCGACATCGTAGACCTGATGAATTACGACGAGAATTCAGCCGGAGGTTTAATGGCGACTGAACTTGTTTGTGTTCATGTGGAAGGAACTGTGCGCTCCTGCGTTCGTGAGTTGCGCAAGCAGGCTGAAGAAGTAAAACATATTTATACGATTTATGTTGTCGACGGAAATAATAAATTACTTGGATTGCTTTCGTTGAAAAATTTACTGACAACTTCCCTGAGTGCCAAGGTTCGCGATGTTTACAATCCCGATATAATTTCAGTAAAAACAAATACAGCAGCAGAAGAAGTTTCAAAAATAATGGAGAAGTATGATCTTGTTGTACTTCCTGTTATTGATAGTCTAGGTAAACTTGTTGGACGTATTACCATTGATGATATCGTTGATGTAATTCGTGAAGAGGAAACAGAAGATGTTCAGAAGATGGGGGGGATGGAAGCACTCGACGAGCCTTATATGAGCATTTCTTTGTATGGAATGTTAAAGAAACGGCTGGGTTGGCTTGTGGTTCTGTTTATAGGAGAAAGTCTTACGGCAACTGCAATGAGTTTTTTTGAGAACCAAATTGAGAAAGCTGTAGTATTGGCTTTGTTTGTCCCGCTCATTATTTCAAGTGGAGGAAATACGGGATCACAGGTTTCAACGCTTATTATTCGTGCACTTTCGCTTGGCGAAATAACCATTCAGGAATGGTGGGCTATTTTACGCAGAGAATTGAAAATAGGTTTAGCATTGGGAATTATGCTAGGCATTATCGGTTTTCTGAGAGTTGCTATATGGTCTGCTTTTGTTAATACGTATGGTCCGCACTGGATGATGGTTGGGGCCTGCGTTGGAACTTCGCTCATAGGCGTTGTGTTATGGGGAAATATTATTGGATCGCTATTTCCGATTTTACTAAAAAAATTAGGACTGGATCCTGCAGTATCGTCAGCGCCTTTCGTTGCTACTATGGTCGACGTAACAGGGTTGATCATTTACTTTACTGTCGCATCAATTATGCTCAGGGGAATTTTGCTATAACTCCATGAAAATACTTTTCATTGATTCAACCCATCCATCGCTTCACGAAGAACTTGTTAAAATAGGATTTACGTGCGATCTTTTTTTTGATTTGACAAAAGAGCAGATAGAGCAATGTATTCATGAATACGATGGAGTAGTTATTCGCAGTAAAATAAAGTTCACAAAAGATATCATTGATAAATCAAGCCGCTTAAAATTCATTGCCCGTGTTGGTGCAGGAATGGAAAATATTGATGTCGTATATGCCGAAAGTAAAGGCATAAAATGTCTGCATGCTCCGGAAGGAAACCGGGATGCGGTCGCCGAACATGCGCTGGCAATGCTGTTAGCATTGTTCAATAATATTTGCAGAGCAAATCAACAGGTCAGAAATGGAAAATGGATCCGCGAAGGAAACAGGGGAGTGGAATTAATGGGTAAAACAGTAGCGGTCATTGGTTATGGAAATATGGGAAGTGCTTTTGCTCAACGTCTTTCGGGTTTTGGTTGTGAGGTAATAGCATATGATAAATACAAAAAGGGTTTCGGAACAAATGCAGTGAGAGAAGTTAGTTTGGATGAGATATTTGAAAACGCAGATATAATAAGTCTTCATTTGCCCTTAAGTGAAGACACACATTATTTTGTAGACGATACATTTATAAATAAGTTCAAAAAACCAATTTATATTATTAATACAGCCAGAGGAAAAAATCTGAATACAGCCGACCTGGTCAAAAATATGAAATCAGGTAAAATTTTAGGCGCTTGCCTGGATGTGTTGGAATACGAAGCTGTTTCTTTTGAAAAGCTTGAGGCTTCACAACTGCCTGAACCATTTCAATGGCTGATACAATCTGATAGAGTTGTGCTTAGTCCCCATATCGCCGGATGGACGCATGAGAGCAATGAAAAGATGGCTAGTGTTTTAGTTAGTAAAATCAGAAAGTTATTCGCGTAAACCGTTAAGATTTTTTTCTGTTATTCAATTCGTCGCGAATTTGAGACGCGCGTTCATATTGTTCGTCGGATAACGCTTTATTAAGAAGTTCTTTTAGTTCTTCAGTGGATTTTTTACGAATATCAGTTTCTTCCACTTTTTCCGCCAGTTCAGGTTCTTCGCCAATAGCCGGAGTTACATTTTCTCCTGCAGCATTTTCATCTTCGAGGATAATGCCGGCTGAAGAAAGAATAAATTCATAAGTATAAATAGGGCATTGGAAACGTACAGCTATTGCAATCGCATCAGAGGTACGTGTATCAATTTCCGCTTCTTTTTCTCCGTTGTCGCAGATAAGTTTGGCGAAGAAAATTCCTTCTACAAGATTATATATAATTACTTCCTTGACATTAATAGTAAACGCTTCTGCAAAACTCTTAAAAAGGTCGTGCGTAAGCGGACGGCTTGGTGTCATCTTTTCAAGTTCTATAGCTATAGCCTGTGCTTCGAATCCTCCAATGATAATGGGTAGACGTCTTTTGCCTTTTGCTTCCCCTAATACAAGTGCGTAAGCACCTGATTGGGTTTGGCTGTATGATAATCCTACAATATCAAGTTTAAGTTTCTTCATTAACGAATTGACTTAATTGTGTGATGCTTTAAATGTTTTTTACGGCTTCGATTAACCTTGGCACAACTTCAAATGCGTCCCCAACAACACCATAATCCGCAGCTTTAAAAAACGGAGCTTCAGCATCGCTGTTTATTACTACAATTACTTTTGATGAGCTTACACCCGCTAAATGCTGTATGGCACCTGATATTCCGATTGCAATATATAAATTAGGGCCAATTGTTATTCCGGTCTGTCCAACGTGTTCATGATGCGGTCTCCATCCAATATCCGCCACCGGCTTGGAACATGCAGTTGCAGCACCAAGTAAATTTGCCAGCTCTTCAATCATTCCCCAATTTTCAGGCCCCTTTAATCCGCGACCAGCAGAAACAACACGCTCGGCTTCGGTTAATGCAATTTTGCCAGATGTTTTCTTTACTTCTTTAAAAGTTGTTTTCAGGTCAGAATCTTTTAGCGCTGGAGTAAATGCCTCAATAGTGGAACTCCCTTCAGCAGCCACAACACTGAATGCGTTGGGTGTTAATGCAAGTACTTTTATATCAGACGAAATAACAACATCTGTTAAACCCTTTCCTGAAAAACATTTTTTACGCACAGTAAAAGGTGAAGTACTTGTTGGTAAAGCAATAGCGCCTGCCACTAATCCCGCTTTTAAACGGGCTGCAACGCGACCTGCTATATTTTTCCCTGTGTATGTATAAGAAAATATAACAGCCGTTGCAGATTCTTTTTGTGCAGCTTCAGCAATAATGCTTGAATAGGCCTGAGGAACTAAATTATTGAGCTTATCGTTTTTTACGTTCAGTATTTTGCCCGCCCCGTATTTGCCGAGGTTTTTCATGTCATCATCGCTGACATTGCCTATAACCACCGCGACAGTTGTAGTAGATAATTTTTTAGCGATCTCATTTGCATAAGACACAGCTTCAAAAGTTGACTTTTTGAATTTTCCTTCCCAGTTTTCAGCGAATACTACTACAGACATATTTGTTGATTTACGATTTACGAATGACGATTTTTTTAACTTTTCAATTAGATGACTTTTGCTTCATTGTGCAACAGGCCTACCAGTTCATCCATTTTATCAGGAGCTACCATTTTGCAGGCTTGTTTTGCAGGCGGCATATCATAAGAAACAGAATTTGTAAATTTTGAATCACCGGTTGGTTCTACCACAGCAAGAGGTTTTGTACGTGCAGTACTGATACCCCGCATATTTGGAATACGTGGCTCAGCCAATCCTTTTTGAGCGCTTATTACAAATGGAAGAGAACTGGTCAGTACTTCTTTTCCTCCGTCAATTTCACGTTCAATTGTGGCTTCTGTTCCGGCGATATCCAGCTTTGTTGCAACGCAAACAGAAGGAATATCCAATAATTCACCCAGCATTCCGGCAACCTGGCCGCTATTATAATCAATTGATTCGCGCCCTGTCAGTATTACATCATATTGATTCTTCTTTACTACTTCGGCGATTTGTGAAGCAACAAAAAAGGCATCAGTTGGTTCAGCATTCACACGGATTGCATCATCTGCCCCGATCGCAAGAGCCTTGCGGATCACAGCTTCTGTTCCCGGTCCTCCAACATTGATAACTGTAACAGTTCCCTGAAGTGCTTCTTTCAACTCAAGAGCTCTTGTTAAAGCCATTTCGTCATAGGGATTGATAATAAATTGTACACCGGTGCTGTTCAAGCCTTTTCCATCAGCAAATGTTATTTTTGTAGTGGTGTCGGGTACGCTACTGATACAAACTAAAAACTTCATATAATCAAATAATTAAGTTTATTCAAGGGAACGCAAATTTAACCAATACAAATGGATTATAAAAGACTAAAAAACAGAAAATAGCATTGTTTTTCATGCTTTTTAACAGAGAGGTAAATGATCTTTAAGCCGCTCCAGAATGATAAAAAATCATTATATTTGAGCCATAGGATTTACTCCCATAATTAACCACATTTAATTAACAAATACCTTACACTTATCAAAACACCTAAACCTACAATCGTTAAGAAAGAAGAGCTGTTTATGGACTATAATACAAGTCTTGCTCATTTAGTACTTCCCGAATACGGCCGTAATATTCAACGCATGGTTGAATATGCAATATCAGTTAAAGATCGTGAAGAACGGAATAAAGTCGCTCAGGCAATCATTGTAGTGATGGGGCAGCTTAACCCGCACCTCCGCGATGTAGCCGATTTTAAACATAAATTGTGGGATCACCTGTTTATTATTTCCGATTTTAAACTTGATGTTGATTCCCCTTATCCAAAGCCAACCCGCGAGACTTTTATAACCAAGCCCGACAGGATCGCTTATCCGTCAGGAAAAATAAAGTACAAACCTTACGGAAAGGTAGTTGAAGCAATCATCCAGAAAGCAAAAGATTTTCCGGAAGGCGAAGAAAAAAATTACCTGATTGAATTAATAGCCAATTTGCTCAAGCGTTCGTACCTGACGTGGAACCGGGATTCGGTTAATGATGAAGTAATTCTTAATCATCTGGAAGAGTTGTCCGATGGGGAATTGAAATTAAAAGATATTTCCAAACTTAGTCATACCAATGATATCCTTGCCCGTAACCGTAAAAAGTTCGGTTCAAATGATAATAGTGGCGGGGGAAGCGGAGGCGGAGGAAAACATCATGGAAAAAATCATGGACATCGTAGTCACGACAACAAACATGGAGGAAAGTTCAAGCGTCCATATAAAGGCGATAGATAGTAATTGAGAAATTAAGTTATTGAGTGTATTTAAGAAAAGTCCTGCTTTGGCGGGATTTTTTGTTTTAGGCTATTAACCTGCTTCTGTTGATACTTAATAATTACTGGCTGTAAAACAGCATTAACAAACTCTCATTTTTGTATAGCAAAACTTGTTTAATAACTTGATTTTTTAATAACCTAAATACCAAATAAATGGCATCATTCGAAATCATAGGAGGTCGCGAGCTTAAAGGGGAGCTTGTCCCACAAGGCGCTAAGAACGAGGCATTGCAGATACTTTGTGCTGTTCTGCTTACTCCGGAAAAAGTCAAGATCAGTAATATTCCTGATATTGTTGATGTAAATAAACTGATTGATTTACTCAAGGCGTTGAACGTAAAGGTTGAAAAAACGGGCCATGAAGAATATACTTTTCAAGCGGATGATGTCAATATTGGTTTTTTCGAATCTCCTGAATTCAAAAAGAAAGGTTCTGCTTTACGTGGATCCATTATGATTGTGGGACCGCTGCTCACGCGTTTTGGCAAAGGTTACATTCCTAAGCCTGGTGGTGATAAAATCGGCCGCCGCCGCATGGATACGCACTTTATAGGTTTCCAGAATTTAGGCGCACAATTTACGTATGATGCGGAAAATGAATTTTATAAAGTAGAAGCTAAACGTCTGAAAGGTGCTTATATGTTGCTGGATGAAGCTTCTGTTACAGGAACGGCTAATATTGTTATGGCTGCGGTTATGGCCGAAGGAACTACCACAATCTTTAACGCAGCCTGCGAACCTTATCTGCAACAGCTTTGTAAAATGCTGAACAGCATGGGTGCAAAAATTTCGGGTGTAGGGTCTAATTTACTGACTATAGAAGGCGTGGAAAAGCTGAAAGGCTGTAGTCACAGAATGTTACCTGATATGATCGAAGTAGGCAGTTTTATTGGTCTTGCCGCTATGACCCAAAGTGAAATAACTATCAAAGGAACGGGTTATGATCATCTGGGAATTATCCCCAGTGTATTTCAACGCCTGGGAATAAAAATGGAACGAAGAGGCGATGATATTTTTATCCCCCGTCAGGAAAGCTACGAGATAGATACGTTTATTGATGGCAGTATTCTTACCGTTGCGGATGCCATCTGGCCGGGCTTTACTCCGGATTTGTTAAGTATAGTTCTTGTTACAGCCACACAGGCAAAGGGTACCGTTCTCATTCATCAGAAGATGTTTGAAAGCCGCTTGTTCTTTGTGGATAAACTGATCGATATGGGAGCCCAGATCATTCTTTGTGATCCGCATAGAGCAACTGTTATAGGCCTTAACCGGCACCATAAATTACGGGGTATTTCTATGACCTCTCCTGATATACGTGCGGGGGTATCGTTGCTGATTGCTGCACTATCAGCTGAAGGCAAGAGCGTTATTCATAACATAGAACAAATAGACAGAGGCTATCAGAATATCGACACTCGTCTGCAAAAACTTGGCGCGGAAATTGTCAGAAAATGACTAGATTTACATCTCATCTGAAACGCTTCTATATGAAAAGAATTAACCTATTACTAGCAATTATAGCCGTGTCGGTTCTGACGTTCGGTTTTGTTTCAATAACAGGCAACAAACAAGCTGGAAATGCAGTTGGTGTTGAAGTCGGCAATATGGCTCCTGAATTGAAATTTCAAAATCCTGAAGGGAAAGAAATTTCTCTTTCATCCTTAAAAGGGAAAATTGTTCTGATCGATTTCTGGGCTTCCTGGTGTGGTCCATGCAGAATGGAAAACCCAAATGTAGTTGCTGCTTACAATAAGTATAAAGACAAAAAATTCAAAGATGCCAAAGGATTTGAAATCCTTAGCGTTTCTTTGGATCAGAATAAAGATGCCTGGATTAAAGCTATACAAAAGGATGGCCTTATCTGGCCAAATCATATCAGCGACCTTAAAGGTTGGTACTCGGAAGCAGCACGATTATATGGAGTAAATTCTATTCCATGTCCTTTTTTACTGGACAGCCGTGGTGTTATCATTGGAAAAGGTCAGGCTTTAAGAGGGGAAGGATTAGATCAGTACCTGGACAAGCTGTTGGCTAAATAATTTCAATTTTTAATAGTGTGTAAGACAGGTTTAAAGCCTGTCTTTTTTATTATAGATTATGCCATTTTGACTTATTATCTTTGCTGGCAGATTTTTTGAGTAGAAAAGCAATATTAAATCCTTTAGAATTATGAGTACAACTGAAAACGAAGTAAAAGACGAAAACTTAAACGAATCAGGCGAAACAAGCAGTCAAAATCAGGAAGAAGGTTTGCCCGAAACACCTCACGATAAAGTAGCCGAATTGGAAGAAAAAGTTGCGGAGTTAAATGATAAATATCTTCGTTTGTATTCCGAATATGATAATTACCGTAAACGCACCGCCAAAGAGAAAATTGAATACATGCAAAGTGCAGGCGAGGACGTCTATAAGTTAATGCTTCCTGTGCTTGATGATTTTGAACGGGCAATAAAACTGAATGAAACGATTACTGAAATTGCTCCGATTAAAGAAGGGTTCGGCCTGATCTATAATAAATTAAAAAATAGTCTGACGCAAAGAGGTTTAACAGCAATTGAACCTGTTGGATCTGTATTTGACGCAGATATTCACGAGGCTATTACCAATATTCCTGCGCCGAACAAAGACATGAAAGGTAAAGTAGTGGATGTGCTGGAGAAGGGATATTCTCTCAATGGAAAAGTGATCAGGTTTGCAAAAGTTATTGTAGGGAATTAATTTAAATCCGGGTATTTTAATACTGGAAGAACAAAACAAAAGTAATAGATGGCTAAAAGGGATTTTTATGAAATATTAGGTGTGTCTCGTGGCGCGAGTGCTGATGAGATTAAAAAAGCATACCGGAAAATGGCTATTCAGTTTCATCCTGATAAAAATCCGGGAGATAAAGCAGCCGAAGAAAAATTTAAAGAAGCTGCTGAAGCTTATGAGGTATTAAGTAATGCTGAAAAAAAACAACGCTATGATCAATTTGGTCATGCAGGAATGGGTGGTAGTGGAGGATTTGGTGGTGGTGGCGGTGGTTTCAGCATGGATGATATCTTTAGCCAGTTTGGTGATATTTTTGGTGGTGGCGGCGGATTCAGTGGATTTGGTGGATCGCGTGGAGGAAGACATGTAAACCGTGGTTCTAATCTTCGCGTGAAGGTCAGACTTGATCTTAGTGAAATTTCAAATGGTGTTGAGAAAAAAATTAAAGTAAATAAATATGTGTCATGTACTTCCTGTCATGGAACAGGTGCCAATAAAGGTTCGGGGTTCACAACATGTTCAACCTGCCGTGGAAGTGGCCAGGTAACACGTGTTACAAATACGATCCTCGGGCAGATGCAAACAAGTAGTATTTGTCCTACTTGCGGAGGAGAGGGTAAAATCATTACTGATAAGTGCAAGGTTTGTTTTGGAGATGGAATTGTAAAGGCAGAAGAAGTGATTACAATCCAGATTCCCGCTGGAGTAGGTGATGGAATGCAGCTTTCTGTGAGTGGAAAAGGCAATGCAGCGGCACGTGGAGGTATTCCCGGTGACCTGATTGTTGTAATAGAAGAAATAGAACACGAACAGTTGAAGCGCGACGGAACCAACTTGTTCTACGAACACTATGTGAATTTTGTAGATGCTGCATTAGGCACCAGTGTTGAGGTTCCGACTATTGATGGAAAAGCTAAAATTAAAATAGAACCTGGTACTCAAAGCGGAAAGGTTCTGCGTTTAAAAGGCAAAGGAATTCCTGATATAAATGGATATGGCCGTGGTGATTTACTTGTAAATATAAATGTGTGGACACCTCAGAAACTGTCAAAAGAAGAACATAAGATATTGGAGCAGTTAAAAGATTCAGAAAACTTTAAACCGAGTCCCACAGGAAACGAAAAAGGTTTTTTTGAAAGGATGAAACAATACTTTGAGTAGCCTTTAAGTAACAAATAAGTATTCCATGGAATTATTTTCTGCAAAAAACATTGTCAAGCGCTATGCAAGCCATACTGCCCTTGACGATGTGACAATTTCTATCAGTAAACAGAGTGTGTTTGGGTTACTGGGTCCAAACGGAGCAGGTAAAACTTCACTTATCCGCATCATGAATCAGATTACTGGTCCGGATAGTGGAGAATTGTTTTTTGAAGGCCAGAAATTAAATCCTGAACATATTTCTCAGATCGGATATCTTCCCGAGGAACGTGGGTTGTATAAAAAAATGGAAGTTGGTGAGCAGGCCTTGTATTTGGCCCAGCTAAAAGGAATGAGCAGGGCGGAAGCCATGCAAAAATTAAAAGTGTGGTTTGAGAAATTTGAAATCACCGCATGGTGGAAAAAGAAAGTGGAAGAGCTTTCCAAAGGGATGCAGCAAAAGGTTCAATTTATAGTCACTGTATTGCATGAACCCAAGTTGCTTATCCTGGATGAGCCGTTCAGCGGCTTTGATCCGATCAATGCGAATATTATTAAAAATGAAATTTTACGTTTAAAAGCCAACGGCTCAACTATATTATTGTCGACCCATAATATGGGTTCAGTGGAAGAATTGTGTGATGATATTGCGCTCCTAAATAAATCAAAAAAGATACTGGATGGATCCGTTAAGGAGATCCGCAAAACATTCCGGACAAATACATATGAAATTGAATTCAGCGGCAATATGATGGGCTTTACCAATGCCATGTGGGCGGGAGCACAACTGTTGGATCAGGAGCAAGATGGAGAATTAAATAAAGTAAGAATAAAATTGTTGGGCAACAATACAACCAATGATCTGTTGCAGGCTGTTATGCGTGTGTCGCAAGTTCATGGACTTCGCGAGATTGTTCCCACAATGAATGATATTTTTATTTCAAAAGTAGGTGAAGGCAATGCAACAGTCTCTCAAACTTCATTAACTGAATAAACCATGAACAAAATATTTCTGATCATTCAGCGCGAATACCTGACACGGGTAAAGAAGAGGTCATTTATTATTATGACTATTGTTGGCCCAATTCTACTGGCATCCGTTATGATACTTCCGATTTGGCTGGCCATGCGTGAACATGAGCCCGATCAGAAAATTGTAGTAGTAGATGACACTAACCTGTTCCGCGATAGCATTTCTCAAAGCAAAAATATCAGGTTTGTTTATACTGAAGATAGTTTTGATTCAGCATATAAGAATTTAGGAAAAACGGATTATACTGGTTTGCTGTATATTCCCAAAAACATTCTGAGTGGAGGTCGTGCCATAGAATTATTTTACAAAGAACAACCTGGTATTACGGCTGAGGAATATATCAAGTCGAATATTCAGAAAATGATTTACAACTATATGTTGCAAAAAGATAGTGTGGACTTAAATACCATTAGAAATGCAGAGCAAAAATCGACCATTCAGTTGACCACTAAAAAGGTGGATAAAAATGGTATGGCAGAAGATACGAACACAGGAACATTAACGTTTGTTGGTTTCGGATTTGGTTTGTTGGTATACATGTTCATTTTCCTATATGGTGCACAGGTAATGCGGGGTATAATTGAAGAAAAGACAAGCCGGATTGTAGAGGTTATAATTTCTTCTGTCCGTCCTTTTCAATTGATGATGGGTAAAATAATCGGTATTGCCTTGGTTGGTTTGACTCAGTTTCTTTTGTGGTTAGTTTTAACATTTTCTATTTCTACAATTGCTCAGAATGCTTTATTGGGCGATATGAAAGTTGACATGAAAAAAAAGGAGGTAATCCGTGAAGATGTTTTCGGAAAAAAAACGGATTTGGCTGCTTTAAAAATGGATAAACAGCTTAGAGATACTAGTAAGTTGGATGAAGTGTTTGATAGATTCAGTACAATAGATTTTGTTTCAATAATATTGTGTTTTTTGTTTTACTTTCTGGCGGGCTACCTAATGTATGGAGCTTTGTTTGCGGCGATTGGTTCTGCAGTCGATGCCGAGACAGATACGCAACAGTTTATGTTGCCTATTACCATCCCATTAGTACTATCGTTTGTTATGGCACAGTATATTGTTCAAGAACCAAATGGGTCCATTGCATTTTGGTTTTCGATTATACCTTTAACATCTCCTGTTGTAATGATGGTTCGTTTACCTTTTGGCGTTCCACCATGGGAATTAGCATTATCCATGTCAATGCTCGTACTTGGTTTTATAGGAACAACATGGCTGGCAGCCCGTATTTATCGTACAGGAATTCTGATGTATGGTAAAAAAGTGAGCTATAAAGAATTATGGAAATGGCTTTTCTATAAGGGCTGAGAAGAATTCATAAATTGATAAAGTTGTAAAGTTGCCTTCTTGCGGGACAATTGTGTATATTTAAAATGAACAAAGTAACTGTTTGAAATTTATGTTTTAAGAATTTTATGAGCAGATTTTGATTTAGACGAGACGCAAATTGCAGCTAATAGCCCAGCGACCTCTTAGCAAAATTTGCAAAGAAGTATAAATTAAAATGTGCCATAAAAAATTAATTAGATAAAATTTAAACAGTTACTAAGTTATTCAACTATTTAGCAATTCATCAATTTGAGTTTATGCAAGTTGCTATAATCGACCTCGGAACGAATACGTTTAATCTGCTGATAGCCGAGTTAACTACAACTGAATCGTATCGTGTTATTTTTAATACCAAATTGCCTGTAAGGCTTGGTAAAGGAGGTATTAACAACAATACGTTAATGCCCGATGCCCTTGAGCGCGGAATAAATACACTGGCGGAGTATAAAAAGATCATTGATGAATACAAAATAGATAAAGTGTTTGCGTTTGCAACTTCAGCTATACGCGAGGCCATAAATGGAACAGAATTCATAAAAAAGGCGGGAGACATAGGAATTGATGTGACTATTATTTCGGGGGATAAGGAAGCGGACTTGATTTACAAAGGTGTTCAGCTTGCCGTGGATATTGGATCGCATCCTGCACTTATAATGGATATTGGAGGAGGAAGTACAGAGTTTATAATTGCTGACAAATACAAAATATACTGGAAGCAAAGTTTTTTACTTGGCGTGTCACGTATCCTTGAAAAGTTTAACCCTTCAGATCCTGTTTCCGAAAACGAGAGCATGCAAATTGAAAGTTATTTCAGGGAAAAATTAACGCCGCTTTTAAAAGCGGTAAAGGAATTTCCGGTGACGGAGTTAATCGGATCTTCAGGGTCATTCGATTCATTTGCGGATATTATTTTGCATAAATTTCATGAGCCTGATAATTTAAAAGGAAAAACAGAATATGTTTTTGATCTGAAAGAAGTTGAACAAATATTTAAAGAACTGCTGGTTTCAGATCGGGAACAACGCAGAAATACAAAAGGGTTGATTGAAATGCGTGCTGATCTGATTGTTATGGCCGTATTACTTACCCGTTTTGTTTTGAAGGAAATAAAATTGACTAAAATGCGTTTATCTACTTATGCATTGAAGGAAGGTGTAATGCATGAATTAATGCAGAACAAATTTTAAGAAAAAACATCATGGCCAAAATTCTGATAATAGACGACGAAAAAAGTATCCGGAAAACACTTCGTGACATTCTTGAATATGAAAAGTATGGTGTCGATGAAGCAGTTGATGGAGGCGAAGCCTTGAGTTTAATCCAAAAAGAAAGCTACGACGTAATTCTGTGCGATATTAAAATGCCCAAGATGGATGGCATTGAACTTCTTGAAAAGGTAATGGGACTTGGAAGTGAAACTCCTGTTGTGATGATTTCCGGTCACGGAAATATAGAAACGGCGGTTGAAGCAGTCAAGAAAGGTGCATTTGATTTCATAGCAAAACCACTCGACCTAAACAGGTTGCTGGTTACTATTCGCAATGCAATGGATCGCTCTACTCTTGTTACAGAAACCAAGGCACTCAAGAAAAAAGTCAGCAAGACATTTGATATGATCGGTGAATCAAAGGCGATCGGACAAATTAAAGAGATGATTGAAAAAGTTGCTCCGACTGAAGCACGCGTACTTGTTACAGGAGAAAATGGGTCAGGCAAAGAATTGGTTGCACGTTGGATTCATGCGAAGAGCAGCCGTTCTAATGGCCCTTTGATTGAAGTGAATTGTGCTGCAATTCCATCCGAACTGATCGAAAGCGAATTGTTTGGTCATGAAAAGGGTGCGTTTACATCTGCTGTAAACCAACGCAAGGGAAAATTTGAACAAGCGGAAGGTGGAACATTGTTTCTGGATGAAATTGGCGATATGAGTTTATCTGCGCAGGCAAAGGTTTTACGTGCATTGCAGGAAAATAAAATAACCCGGGTAGGAGGAGAGAAGGAGTTAAAGGTAAATGTGCGCGTTGTTGCGGCTACAAACAAGGATCTGAAAAAGGAAATAGAAAAAGGAAATTTCAGAGAAGATTTATACCACCGTTTAAGTGTCATTCTTATTCACGTTCCTTCTCTGAATGAAAGAAAAGAGGATATACCAATGCTCGCAGACCATTTTGTTAAACTGATTTGTGAAGACTATGGAATGCCATTGAAGAATTTTTCAAAGGAAGCGATTAAAGAACTTCAAAAAATCAACTGGACAGGTAATATCCGAGAGTTCAGGAATGTGGTGGAACGCTTAATTATCCTTTGCGGAAAAACAATAACGGATAAAGATGTGAATGCCTATGCAAGGCCTTTGGGAAATTAAAGAGTGCTATTTAACAGGTTGCCTGAGTCAATTAATTTTTTCAGATAAGGATTATATACTACCTCTTTCATGCGATCTATATGGCCTACATGATGGCAATCGCTTCCTAAAAACCGGATCAGTTGTTTATCTATAAGTAACTCGGCTGTTTTCTTTGTTTCAGGCGAGTAATATCCTGTCAGTGAATTGATATTGAGCTGCAGGAAAACCCCTTTGTTATTTAGTAATTCAAATTGTTCAATATTCCCGAACCAAAATGGATAACGCTCAGGGTGAGCAAGAATGACCTTGTATCCTGCAGTTTGTAACTTAAAAAGTACTCTGTCCAGGTTTTCGGGTTTGTTAATATAAGACACTTCAACCAGCACAAAATTATCACCCAAAGTCAGAAGTTTTTCCTTTTCTATTTTTTGTTCAAACTCATAATCAATATAATATTCAGCGGCAGCTTCCATCTGAATTGGAATGCCGTCTGTTTTTAGCTGAGCCTTTACCAGCTCAAGTCCACCTAATATATTTTCAGGAGTGTTACGGTAAAAGTCTCCCATAATATGCGGAGTGGTAATTACTTTTTTATAACCCTGATTGTAAAAGTGACGGATCATTTCAACCGAATTCTCTACTGATTTGGAACCATCGTCAATCTTTGGAATAAAATGCGAATGCATGTCACTTCCAAGAACCGAAAGATCTACTGGAACCTGAAGTTTATTTGAAGAGAATAATTTCTTTAAAAAGGACACTTTACTTTGATATAGGTTGGTAACCAAAATGCTTGCTGAACCAATTGATAGTGATTTGCAAACCTTCATTAATTTTTACCCGGGGTTCATAATTGAGCAACTTTTTCGCTTTTGAAATGTCAGCTAAAGAATCGCGAATATCACCGGGTCTGTTATCACGATGAGTAGCATTAACCGAAGCCCCTGATAATTCTTTGAGAATATTGAAAAGACCATTTACCGATATTTTTTCTCCTACCGCTATGTTATAGATCTGGCCTGTCGCATTTTTACTCGTTGCAAACATTGCTTTAACATTGGCCTGTACAGCATTTTCAACAAAAGTAAAATCGCGGCTTTGCTCCCCATCTCCGTTTATAAATGGAGATTGATTTTTTAATAGTGCATCCATGAACAATGGAATTGCTGCCGCATATTCTCCTTTAGGATTTTGTCTCGGACCAAAAATATTAAAGTAACGAAGTCCGATTATTTCCATTCCGTAAGTTTGAGCAAAAACATTGCCATATAATTCATTCGTGCGTTTTGAAACAGCATAAGGCGAAAGTGCATTGCCGATATGTTCTTCAATTTTTGGTAATGCCGTACTATCTCCATAAACGGATGATGAGCTTGAGTAAACAATACGTTTTACTTTAACATCTCGGGCCGCAACAAGCACATTTAAAAAGCCATTTATATTTACATCGTTAGTTGCTATTGGATTTTTTATCGATCTTGGAACAGAACCTAATGCTGCAAGGTGAAATACGTAATCAATATTTTCACAGGCCTTAGTGCAATCATTTAAATTGCAAATGTCTCCATTGATAAATTTGAAATTCGGGAGTTTTAAATATTCTTTTATGTTTTCCTCAAAACCCGTTGAAAGATTATCGAGGACTACTACTTTTCCTGCATTGTATTTTAAAAGGTATTCAACAATATTTGAACCAATAAACCCGGCTCCCCCTGTCACAAGAAAAGAATTTTTGGAAATATCTGCTGAATGAAATGGGGTTTTGTACATTCTTATCGGTTTACATATTGATTGTCGTAATACTTTTTGTAATTACCTGATGTCACATTGTTCAGCCAATTTTCATTGCTTAGATACCAGTCAACTGTAGTCTCCAGGGCATTTTCAAATTTCACAGAAGGCTTCCAGCCAAGTTCTTTTTGAATTTTTGACGCATCAATTGCATAACGCATATCGTGTCCTGCACGGTCGGTGACATAACTGATTAATTTTTCAGATGTTCCTGCTGCACGATTTAGTTTTTTGTCCATTATATTGCAAAGCAATTTGATCAGGTCAATGTTTTTCCATTCATTATGCCCCCCAATGTTATAAGTCTCTGCATTTTTTCCTTTATGAAAAACCAGATCGATTGCTGTCGCATGATCTTCCACAAAAAGCCAGTCTCTTGTGTTTTCGCCTTTGCCATAAACAGGAATATTTTTATTGTTCCTAATGTTATATATGGCAAGAGGAATAAGCTTTTCCGGAAATTGGAATGGACCATAATTGTTTGAGCAATTTGTAATGATTACAGGAAGTCCATATGTATCAGCATATGCACGAACCATGTGATCGGAACTCGCTTTTGAGGCTGAATACGGACTATGCGGGTCGTACGAAGTGCCTTCTGTAAAGTATCCTGTTGCGCCAAGTGTTCCGTAAACCTCATCTGTGGAAATATGATAAAAAAGATTGGAAGTGTTAACCGGGCTATTTAATGAGCAATTCCATAATTTCTTTGCTGCATTGAGGAGATTTACAGTTCCGATAATGTTGGTTTTTACAAACTCCATTGGTCCTGAAATGGAGCGGTCGACATGAGATTCTGCCGCAAGATGGATTACATGAGTAAATTTATGAGTGCTGAATAATTCGTCAATGAATTCAGCATCGACAATGTCACCTTTAATAAATGAATAGTTTGTCTTGTTTTCTATGTCGCGCAGATTTTCAAGATTACCTGCGTAAGTGAGCTTATCCAGGTTGATAATTTTGCACTCAGGATATTTGTTGACGAACAAACGAACAACGTGTGATCCGATAAATCCGGCACCTCCGGTAATTAGAATCGTTTTTTGCATTCGTATTTTTTATAAGCTCCAATAAGTTATATTCTTGATTTTGTTTCTGTAAATGCCTTTTACATCTACAACAACTCCACCTTTCGATAAAATAGAATTAAAATATTTTTCATCAAGGTTCTGGTATTCCTTATGATTTACGGCTATTACAACAGCATCATAGTTTTTACCTGGTTTTGATTTTAAAGTAAAACCATATTCATGTTTTAATTCTTCCGATGAAGCATGCGGGTCAACTACTTCGACTATTAAGCCATATGACTTTAATTCTTTAATGATATCAGCAACTTTTGAATTGCGGATATCCGTTACATTTTCTTTAAAGGTTGCTCCCATTACCAACACAACAGCATCTTTCAGATTTTTATCCGCAGCAGCAATTTTTTTAACAGTGTTTTTTGCAATGTAATTGCCCATTGAATCATTTACAAATCGTCCGGAATTAATTATTCTCGCATGATAACCCAATGCTTCTGCTTTATAAGTCAAATAATAAGGATCAACACCTATACAATGTCCTCCTACAAGGCCCGGATTAAACTTTAAGAAATTCCATTTTGTTCCGGCAGCCTCCAGTACATCATATGTATTTATTCCAATACGACTGAAAATAATGGAGAGTTCATTCATTAAAGCAATGTTCACATCGCGTTGCGTATTCTCAATAATTTTTGCAGCTTCTGCAACTTTTATGCTGGATGCTTTATGTACACCTGGCTCAACAATAATCTTATATACATTTGAAATCTCCTCAAGTGATTCTGCATCACAACCGGAAACAATTTTTAGAATTTTAGTAATGGTATGTTCGCGGTCGCCCGGGTTGATACGTTCAGGTGAATAACCGACTTTAAAATCTTTTTTGAATTTGAGTTTCGATTCTTTTTCAAGAACAGGTACACAATCATCTTCAGTACAGCCTGGATAAACTGTGGATTCGTAAACAACATAATCTCCTTTTTTCAATACTTTTCCAATTGAAGTTGATGCACCAATCAATGGTTTCAGGTCAGGTAAATTGTGTTCATCTATTGGGGTAGGTACTGCAACAATAAAAAATTGTGCTTGTTTTAATACATCCAGTGAAGTTGTAAAAGTGATATCACAATCTTGAAACTCTTCTTTTGATAATTCAGAACTTGGGTCAATGCCCTTTTTCATCATATCTACGCGTTCTTTATTGATATCAAAACCGATTACAGAAGTTTTTTTTGCAAATGCAAGTGCAATAGGTAATCCAACGTAACCTAAACCAATAACTGCAATCTTTGCTTTTTTATTTAAAATTTCTTTATACATAGTTTATGATTTCCTGTTAGCTTTTCTGAGAGAATAAATACGTTCAATGATATCTACAACTGCAAGGCCTTCTTCCGCAGTAGTTGTGCTTTGCGCTTTCCCTTTTAAAGTATCAACGACATTTTGTATAATCAGGTGATGGTTATTGGCGGAACCCTTATAGGAACCATAATCATTTGCAGGTTGTGTCGGAGGAAGTTCAGGCATAGTGTAATTTTTAATGTGACAATATTCAACTTTGTCCATGTATTGTCCGCCAATCTTAATGCTTCCGTTACTGCCAATAATGGTAAGACTACTTTCGAGATTTGAATCCCAAACGGCAGTAGAATAATTAATACTACCCATGCCGCCATCACTAAAATTAAAACTGACAAATCCACTATCTTCGAATTCGGTGAGAGTTGAATGCGTAAAATCGTCAAACTTGGCTTGTATACCAGTCACATCACCAAATAACCAATACATGATATCAATAAAGTGAGAGAATTGCGTGAATAAAGTACCACCATCTAAATCTTGTCTCCCTTTCCAGCTTCCTGTTTTATAATAACGTTCATCCCTATTCCAGTAACAATTCAATTGAACCATAAAAATATTACCGATAATTTTTTTGCTTACAACATCTTTTAGCCAGGCAGAAGGAGGAGAATATCTGTTCTGCATCACGCAAAAAACTTTTTTCTTTGCGTCAACAGCTTTTTGTATTATTTTTTTGCAGTCGTTAGTTGAAAGTGCCATTGGCTTTTCGCACACAATATTTTTATTCGCAGCAATTGCCAGTAGTGAATGTTCAGCGTGAAGGCCATTAGGAGTGCAAATATTAACAACCTCAACTTCAGGATGAGAAGCCAGCATTTCCTGAACGGACAAATAATATTTTTCTTTTATTGAATCATTCCCGGTTTTTTCCTTTGGCAAAATATCGCATATAGCAATTAATTCACAATCCGGATTTCTTCGGATCATCTCAGCATGTCGCTTACCAATATGTCCTTGTCCGATAACAGCAAAACGTATTTTACTATTTGCACTCATAATTTATGTACTGTTCCGTTTTTTAATTCATACTTTTCATTGCTTTCCGGACAAACAGCAATACCGCTTTTGTCGAAAGACAATTTGTGTCCGTACTCGCTCATCCATCCGGCCTGACGCGCAGGGTTACCAATAACCAAAGCATAGCTCGGTACATTTTTAGTGACAACTGCACCAGCTCCGATAAAAGCATATTCTCCAATATCATGACCACAGACAATTGTTGCATTTGCACCAATAGAAGCTCCTTTCCCGACATGTGTTTTGGAATATTGACCTCGTCTGTTAACCGCACTTCTTGGATTAGTAACATTTGTAAATACCATGGAAGGACCTAAAAAAACGTCATCCGCACAGGTAACGCCAGAATAGATTGAAACATTGTTCTGGACTTTTACATTTTTTCCAAGTATAACTTCGGGTGATACAACAACGTTTTGACCAATATTGCAATTCTCCCCAATCGTGCAATCAGGCATAATATGAGAGAAGTGCCAGATTTTTACTCCTTTGCTGATTTTACAGCCATCGTCAATTATGGCAGTAGGATGTGCAAAATATTCTTTTTCCATAGTTTCTAAAGGTTTACAAAAATAGGAAACTATGGGAATTAAGCCATAGTTTTAGCAGATAAAGAAAGAGAAATAGAAATAGAGTGTTTTTGCTTAAAATTCTATCCTGTAACCTCCATAGGGAAACAGGCCCAGTTGATATTCATTGACTACGTCATGTTTGTAATTATCATAAATCTGAGTCAAGACGTTTTTACTGTTAAAGATATTCTCCACGTTCACAAACAATACATGGGAAATCCGCTTTTGGTTCATCTTGAATGATACTTTCAAGTCAACACGCTGATAGTCGGTAAATTGTTTAGAATAAGCCTGGGTATCATAATACACCGCCTGATTTAAAGCCCTTGACGCATCTGCGTTTATTGGAGTATACCGGTTTCCACCGGCAAATGTGAGTTTTGCATCTAAGGCAATGATTTTATTTCCTTTGCCAAGCGGGATCTCAATTCCGCCAAGCATATTAAATACGTACCCCCCGTTAAAGGCAGAATTGTGTTCAATTCCGTCGCTGCCGGTATACTTGGATTGATATACGGAAAGTGTACTCAAAAAATAATAATGTTTGCTGAAGAATTTTTCAAGGGTTATTTCAATCCCGTAATTTTTACCTGTTCCTTTGCTGCCAAGACTATCAACAAGAGGAAGTCCGTCAAGATCAATTCCCGCATTGATCATGGAGAAGGAGGATTTTTTGAAAATTTCTACAGGGATGTTATAAAGATATTGATAATAGGTTTCGACTTTCAGACGGAAGTTTTTAGAAAAATTATAATCGTATGATAATACAAAATGCTGGCTCCTACTCAAATCAAGGTTTTTATTTGTGTGTTCGTAGCTATTCGTAACAGGGTCATAGGTGCGGTAAAAATAGTACATCAATGGCTGAGCCTTGCTATGCATACCATATGCCAATCCAAAAGATTGTTTGTTTGTTACCTGCCATCGTGCTCCCAGCCTTGGTTCCAGGGCCTGGGTATTATTATAAAGAAAATTTTGATAATGCAGTCCGTTGTTTAATATGATATGGTCACCTAACCTGTATTGCCAGTGAATAAAGCCCTGCAACAGACCCGCTTCTCCTTTGTCGTTTAAACGATTCTGGTAATCTTTATACGTATCAGAATAGTAATAATCATAATAGTTAAAAAGAAGCCCGGTATAAGTAACACCTGTTTTAATAAGACTTTTCGCATTGATTTTATCCGTAACAGTATAATTCAGATTGTATTGTCCGTCAGTAGATTTATTATGATACGTTTGAAATGTTGCCATTTTTTTAGAGAGCGTATCAATATTTACATCCAGTTCATTTCCGGATAACGAAGCAGAAAATTTACCGGAGATGTTGTTCTTGAAAAAATATAAATGATTAAATCCGATAACACCCATTGATGAACCAAAGACCAGGTTTTGTCCATTTTGTGTAAAAGACCAATCTGTTGAATCCTGCTCGCTGTTAAGGATTTTAATACTGCTTTTTCCACCTAATCCCCATACCGAAAAAGTGCCTGCTTTGCTTGTGGGAAAATTAAATTTGAAACATAAATCCTGGTATTCCGGAATTCCTGTAACACCAAAGTGTATGCCTAGTGCATTGAATACAGCAAACGTAGAATAACGGTAATTGATCATAAATGAACTTCCCGTTTTTTTGGAAATCGGACCTTCAATCCCACCTTCAAATCCATTTATGCCCAATTGTCCGGTGAATTCCAGTTTTTCATTGTTGCCGTTTCGTAATTTAAGATCAAAAACGGCAGCATCTTTATTTCCGTACTCCGCAGGAAATGCGCCCGTTAAAAAATCTGAATTGGCGAGCAGGTTATTATTTAGCATACTCACAGGACCACCTGTTGCGCCCTGTGTAGAGAAATGATTTGGATTTGGAATGTCAACTCCTTCAAGTCTCCATAAAACACCCAGCGGAGAATTTCCTCTTACAATTATATCGTTTCTGGCATCATTACCTGAAACAACTCCTGCATAATTAGCTACCATGCGGCTTGGGTCGCCGCGACTCCCGGCATATCTGTCTGTTTCTTCGCTCTGAAAATTCCGGGCACTCAAGGTGACGAGGTCATTATTGGCTTTTGTTTTATCCCGCTCATAAATCACTTCAACTTCTTTTGCATTGATTATTTTTTCGTGAAGTTCAATTTGCAAAACAACTTCTTTACCTGTTGTCACGATAATGTTGCTCAGGAACATATCTTCGTAACCGACAAATGAAACCTTAAGACCTCTTCTGCCAACAGGAACTTTTGCAATTCTGAATTTGCCATCTATATCGCTGGCCGCACCAATAAAAGAGTCAATTCCTGTTATGATAATATTAGCACCGGGAAGAGGAGCCTTTGAATCCACATCAATAACACGGCCGCGAATAGTTTGGGTATACGTTTGCGCAATAGAACAATACCCTGCTAGCAAGAGTAGAATTAAAAGTGTTTTTTTGAGATAAATCAATGTGAAGAATTTCAGTGAACAAATATAGTAGTCTTTAGTTCAGAGTCTTTGATCGTTAATTCAAAATGGATTTTAATTTGATATGATTGCGATCATTCATTTCACAACTACTTTTTTTCTTTAATTTTGCATTTCAAATGTTTCCAATCAGGGTTTCAGCCGTTTCGTATTTAAATTCCAAGCCTTTTATTTATGGACTTGAACATTCTGCTGTTTTTGAAAAGATTCAGTTGAGTCTTGATACGCCTGCAGATTGTGCGAGGAAACTTTTAAATAATGAAGTCGAGATCGGCCTCATTCCGGTTGCTGTTTTACCTCAATTGCAAAACTATAAAATCATTGGTAATTACTGTATAGGAGCAGTTGGTCCAGTATCTTCGGTAATGCTTTACAGTGATGTACCGTTAAAAGAGATTAAAAAAATAGTACTTGATTATCAGTCGCGGACATCGGTTGCTTTGACAAAAGTTTTGGCTAAAAAACATTGGAGAATAAACCCTGAATGGCTTCCTGCATCGGCAGGTTTTGAAAGTAGTTTTCTGAATGGTGCCGATGCCGCTGTAATTATTGGCGACCGCACTTTTTCTCTCCATGGAAAATATAAGTATGAATACGATCTGTCTCAGGAGTGGTATAATTTCACAGGTTTGCCTTTTGTTTTTGCTTGTTGGGCTACTTCAAAGGAATTACCTCTTGATTTTATGGAAGAATTTAATTCTGCACTCACAGAAGGAATTAATAATTTGCCATTGATAGCGAAAGCGATTGAAGATAAACATCTGTATAAAACGGATGTAGGTAAGTATCTGACCCATTTTATCAGCTATTCTTTAAACGACGAAAAGAGAAAAGGACTGGATCTTTTTTTGAGCTACCTCAAGGAAGTTTAGATTCAAATTTTGTTTGAAAACCATTTTTTTATTTGAACTGATAATCATTATATTTATCCTCTTAAACTATGGAAATGATGCAAAATAAGCTAGTGAAAATTGTTTTGACTGCAATAATGGTCATTCTTGTTGCTTTCAATTCAGATATAGTAGCTCAGAAGTCGGCAATAGACAATGCAGGGGATAAAATAAGGGAGTTTAATGCCCACCAGGCATTTTACAATGGAAAGTATAAAGAGGCCCTGGCAATTTATAACGATATTTTCAAAACCCGCTCAAGCGATGCTGACATTGCATTCTGGGTTGGGGAATGTTATTACAACATGAATGAGATGGAGCATGCAATTGAATTTTTTGAAAAATCGGAAAAGATAAACCCTAATGCAAACTCTTCCCTTCACATTGAGCTTGGTAAAGCATATCAGCTGACTGGAGAGACGGATAAAGCAATTTCCGAATTCGAAGAGTATAAAAAGGTTACGAAAAGCCCTAAAACATTGAAAGAAAGTGAAGTTGATCATTATCTGGCTCAATGTAAAACAGCAAAGGAATTAATGGCAAATCCGATTAATGTTACTGTTGAAAACCTGGGAAAAATTGTGAATTCCGAATACGACGACAAACGTCCTTCTGTTACTGCAGATGGAAAGAAAATGGTTTTCAACTCACGTCGTCCGCGGGATAAAGATAGTCCCGTTGATAAAGAAGGTGATGGAAAATATTATGAAGATATTTATTTGTCGCTATGGGATTCTGCTAAAAATATGTGGGGAGATCCGGATATAATTTCAGGAGCCATCAATACAGAGTTTCACGATGCAGCCTGCAGCATTTCTCCTGATGGAAAACAGATTTTTGTTTATAAAAATGATCCGCTTGAAGCACGTGGCGGGGACATTTGGGTTTCAAAGCTCAGCTCCTCCGGCAGATGGGGAACACCCAAGCCAATGGGGCACATGATTAATACAACCTATTGGGAAGATGGAGCCTGTTTGTCGCCAGATGGAAATACGATTTATTTTGTGAGCGAGCGCAAAGCAAAAGGAGCAATGGGCAAATCAGATATTTACATGAGCACACGTGCAACTAAGGGTGGGGAGTGGAGTGAGGCGGTAAATCTTGGTCCGGATATAAATACGGAATATGATGAAGGCGGAGTATATATTGCAGCAGATGGTAAAACACTTTTCTTTTGTTCAGAAGGACATAATTCCATGGGTTCTTACGATATTTTTAAAACAGTGAATGAGAATGGGAAATGGTCAACGCCTGTAAATGTTGGCTATCCCATCAATACTACTGATGCTGAAAAAAGTTTTGTGTTGAGTACAAATGGTAAAACAGCTTATATCGGCAGTAATAGAAAAGGCGGCCTGGGAGAAAGCGATATTTATAAAGTAGATCTGTCGCATTACCCGATCCTTGAAAAAGATCCAACTAAAGCGGCATCCAATACGCCTGGTATTTCAATTTTAAAAGGAACGGTTTTGAGTAATGAAGGAGCCAGCGCGCTTACCGCTGAAATAAATATATACGATGAAGCCGGACAAAAAGTTGGAAACACCACCTCTAATGGCGAAACAGGCGGGGATTACTTTATTACTTTACCTGGCAATAAAAAATACACAGTCAAAATAGAACTGAAGGACTATAAGCCTTTAGAAGAAACATTTTTGTTGCCTGCTTCAAAAGATGGAAGCACGTATACACAGGCTAAGCATTTTCTGCTATACAAAAAATAAATCTACTTTGCGTAACTGAAACTTATTGTTTGTTTCAGGTCAGGGTGTAGGCTCTTTGCCACAGGGCAGGTTAGCGCTGAGCGTTCAAGCAGTTCCTTGTCTTTTTCTGAATATGTTTTAGCAAAGTGAATTTTAACAATTATTTCTCCAACCCGTCTTGGGTTAGCTTCCATAACTTTTGTAATTTCTGCCGTTGAGCCTGCAACATCAAGCTGATGCCGTTCAGCTACAAGTGCCATAGTTGTAAGGATACAACTTCCAAGTGAAGTGCTCAGTAAATCTGTTGGCGAAAAAGCTTCACCCTTTCCGTGATTATCTGTTGGAGCATCTGTGATTATTTTACTGCCGGATTGCACGTGAATAGCTTCCGTGCGGAGGTTTCCAAGGTATTTAATTGTTGCTGTTTCCATGTTGTTATTTGCCTTATAAAGTATTACATTTGTTAGTGATATAAAGGTACACCGATGCTTCGGAAAATTTCAATTATTTCTTTATTTGTTATTCTTGCAAATTCAATATTTGCCCAGGATGCCACTACCTTAGTTCAAAGTGGAGTTGATCTGAATGTAATCTATAGAAATGAAGCAACTTTTGGAGTACTGGCGCATTCAAATGGTTTTGGAATCACTTACCGCAGGGCAAAACATATGACTGCCGACCGCAAACGGGTTATTGAGTTTGAGTTTGTGAATATGAGTCACCCGAAGGAAGTAAAAACGGTAAATCCATACTACGAAAATTCAAAGGGATTTTATTATGGAGAATTAAACTCAATGCTTATACCCCGGATTGGTCTTGGATATCAGAATGTTCTTTATCGCAAGGCAGAAAGAAGAAGCGTTGAGATTCGCTATTCATACTATTTGGGCCTGTCCCTTGGTTTGCTTAAGCCGGTTTATCTGGAGATACTTCCTAAAAATCCGACAAGCGGCAATGAGGTAAATGTTTCAACGGAACGTTACGACCCAAATGTTCATACCATGGACAGGATCTATGGTGCTGCACCTTATTTTAAAGGCATTGATGAACTGTCGGTTTACCCGGGAGGCTATCTGAAACTAGGACTTAGTTTTGAGTATGGAAATACCCGTAGCAGCGTGAAGGCTGTTGAGACAGGGGTAACCTTCGATGCCTATCCGAAAGTCGTGCCCTTAATGGCTTATGCAAAAAATTACCAGGTATTTCCTTCTTTTTATATTAGCCTGATTTTTGGCAGAAAATGGTTTTGATCGCAGTATGGCTGACGCAATTGATAACAGTGTCCAGGATGTGCCTGCACGTAAAAAGCCCGATTGGTTAAGGGTTAAACTACCTACCGGAAAAGAGTATCTCCACGTTCGCAAGATAGTCGATACGCATAAACTTCACACTATTTGTGAAAGCGGTCATTGTCCGAATATGGGCGAATGCTGGGGCGCAGGGACTGCAACGTTCATGATTCTGGGGAATATCTGTACACGCTCCTGTGGCTTTTGTTCTGTTGCAACTGGAAAACCTCTTGCTGTAGATCTGAAGGAACCTGCGCGTGTTGCAGAATCAGTGAGGTTAATGAACGTTAAGCATTGTGTAATAACTTCTGTGGATCGTGATGATCTGAGTGATGGGGGAGCAAATATCTGGGCAGAAACAATCCGCGCGATCCGCGCAGTAAGTCCTCAGACAAAATTTGAAACACTGATCCCGGATTTTCAGGGTAAATGGGAAAATCTACAGATAGTCCTTGACGCCAATCCCGATATTTTATCGCATAACCTGGAAACCGTGAGGCGCCTGACCAAACAGGTAAGGGTGCAGGCCAAATATGACAGAAGTTTAGAGGTGTTACAACGTGCCAAACAAGCCGGATTGCGCACCAAATGTGGAGTTATGTTAGGATTGGGTGAGACTGATGATGAGTTGATGGAGACAATAGAAGATTTGCGGAGCGTTGAATGTGATGTGCTTACACTTGGCCAGTACCTTCAGCCGACAAAAAAACATTTGCCGGTTGCGGAATTTATCCATCCTGATAAATTTGAGCGCTTCAGGAAAGTCGCATTGGAAAAGGGATTCATGTACGTTGAAAGTGGTCCACTGGTAAGATCATCCTATCACGCTGAAAAACATGTGTTTTAGTTTCGTATGTTACAATTAGTAAGACTTTTGCCACTGCCAATTGCCCTTTGCCAATTATTAAGCTTTTCACCGTTTAATCATGCTTTCCGCAGTACACAAGAAATTTCCAGCCGTTCAATAAATGTTCATTAATACCTCATTGAAAATAACGTAATATTATAGTAGAAATTGAATTAATTACTATCTTTAAAATCCTTAAAAAAAACGCTAAAATCGATATAAAATGAAATCAAAATTATTTTTAACAGTTGTCGTTATTGCTGCCACTTGCACGTTTAGCAGAATGAATGCACAACAAATGTGTGGACAGGCGGAAGTACTGCAAAAAATGATTGAAAAAGACCCAACATTGATTGGGAAAATGGAGGAGTACCAAAAGTACCAGGCGGAGTTTGCCAAAAAATATCAGGCAAGTAAGATGGCTGCTGCTGATACAACTAAATATATTATACCAATCGTATTTCACATATTGAGTGAATATGGTTCGGAGAATATACCTGACGCTAATATTTATGACCAGGTAAGGATTCTTAATCGGGATTATCCGAAACACAATGCAGACACTATTAGTGTTCAATCTCCTTTTGATAAAATTATCGGCAAATGCAATTTTGAGTTTCGTTTAGCCAAGCTTGATCCGAATGGCAAGCCAACAAATGGCATCGACCGTATTGTATCTTATCAAACCAATGTTGGTGGAGATGCCGCAAAGCTGAATCAATGGCCACGTGACCGCTACCTGAACGTATGGGTTGTTGCAGCAATTAATAATAGTGTTACTGGGATCAGCGCTGCCGGATATGCGCAATTCCCTTCTGCTGTTACAGGATTTTCATACCCATTAGATGGAGTTATGATTCTGTACTCGTACATTGGTAGTCTTTCGCCTAGCGCTATTATTAATTCCAGAGCATTGACTCATGAAATAGGTCATTTTTTAAGCCTGCAACATACCTGGGGAAGTTCAAATAGTCCGGAAGTTGCATGTGGGGATGATGGAATTAATGATACGCCTATAACAAAGGGACATCAGATTGGAAGTACGGGATGTACCCAGCCAAACGATATTTTCTGCTCAAATGTTGCTGCGTCACGTTTTTACACTTTCAATAGCGTAACAGATTCATCAGGTGCAATTGATGTGTCAACTCCTCAAGCACCTATAAAAAACATTGCAGGAGATACATTATTGATGCTTAGTAATTTTAAAGCACATGGAGTATCCGCAAATTCAACGCTTTCAAACAAATTTGCATTTAATAAATGGGGCACGGGGGGAATTGACTCCGGACTGGTTTATGCTAATATGACAGGAAGTATTGATCTAAACAAATACTATGAATTCACTTTTACGCCAACTTACGCAAGAGCATTTAACTATACACTTAGTTTTGATTTCAGCAGAAATGGAAGAGGAGTTAGGAGTTTGTCTGTTAGAACCAGCCTTGATGGTTTTGCTTCCAATGCAAAGATTACATATTCTAATGGAGCTTTGATTGGAACCCAGGCAGGTAACGTTACTTTTAGCAAACTGGATACCGCGATGACTTTTGCAGGCTGTACAGTTTCAACTCCTATAACAGCGCTAAACGTTCCTTTGGATATCAATAAGGCGGTCACTGTTAGATTTTACGGATGGGATGCGGAAGACAGCACGGGTACTTTCGGAATTGATAATGTAAGTTTAGCCTTGAATGCAGGTATAAATGAGAACGTTGAAAATTATATGGAATATGCATACTGTCAGAAAATGTTTACGTATGACCAGCAAGTGGCTATGTATGCGGCATTGAATAGCCCTGTATCTGGGAGAAATAACTTGTGGAGTGAAAGTAATTTGAAAAAAACAGGTGTAAGGGATACTGTTCCTGGTAATACAGTGCCTAAAGCAGATTTTCACATTTACTCAGGTCTTAAAACAACCATAGAAGAAATGGCTTGTACAGGAACGGGTTTAGGTTTTACAGATGATTCCTGGAATGTTGATACCTTACATCCAATTACCAGTCGTCAATGGACTTTTACAAACGGCACTCCGGCGACGTCTACGGCTGCTTTTGTATCCAGCGTTACATTCAGCACTCCGGGATGGCAAAGTGTTAAATTAGTGGTGAAGAATTCAATTGGAGGATCAGATTCAATAACAAAACAGGTTTATATTTCTCAGGCGGGAACAAGTCAATATAGCGGTCAGTTTTCAGAAGGATTTGAAAATCAATCGGAATTTAACAGTGACTGGATCGTTAATAATGATGTTGTATCCGTGAATAATACCAGCAAATGGCAGATAACAAACACTGCATCTTATAGCGGATCACATTCAATCATGTTGAACGCGGATTATATACAAAATGTAAATTATCCATTTAGCGGAAATTCTGATGATATTGATGAGTTCATTACTCCATCGGTTGATTTGTCAAGTACGAGCCCGGCATATCTTGGTTTTCGTTATTCTTATGCTACCAAGGCTTTTAAAGGATTGGATGTACAAGAAAAATTCATTATTTATTATTCAACAAATTGCGGTAAGTCATGGTCTATTGATACCAGCTTAACCCCTATTGCAAATACTTACGATGGAAGTGGAAACCTGACTGCAGGTGGCAATCCGGCTTTTGCCAATGCAGGAAGCCAAACAGGACCTTACACTCCGAATTCAACTTCACTTTGGAGAACGGTTGTGAAAAAATTGCCAGCTTCAAATCTTGTGAATAATATTCGTTTCAAATTCCAATATACAAGTAGCGATAATTCAAATAACATGTTTATTGATGATATCAATATATCATCACAGCCATTGGGTGTTAATGATGTAACTGCAGAATTAAATTCGCTTAATGTTTTCCCTAATCCTGCAAATGAAACAGCTACAATTGTTTACCAGATTGCAAGTAAAGAAAATGTGGACTTGTCATTGTATGACATGCTAGGTAATAAAGTAATGTCAATTGTGAGCCAATCGCAGGAAAAAGGTGATTACTCTTTCCGCATCAACAAACAAAACCTGACAAACGGAATGTATTTTATCCGCCTTACGGTAGGAGATAAGCAATCATCTGTTAAGAAATTTGTTTTACAAGATTAATTCATAGTATAATTAATTCAAAAGGGGCATCTTTCAAAAAGTTGCCCCTTTTTTGTGTTACATTATATAACTTTATAGTACAAACTAAAAGTCATGGAAAAAATAAAAGTAGCTATAAATGGTTTTGGACGTATTGGCCGCACTACGTTCAGGGCATTGCTGAGTCGCCCGTCAATTGAGGTTGTTGCGATTAATGATCTTGCAGACAGCAAAACATTGGCGCACCTTCTGAAATATGATTCGGTACACGGCATTATTGACGCATCTGTATCAAGCGATGCGGATCATATTATCGTAAATGGAAATAAAATAAAAATTTTCGCAGAAAAAGACCCTCTTGCTTTGCCCTGGAAAAAGTACGAGGTGGACATTGTGATTGAATCAACCGGACATAACCTGGATACAGCAAGTGCTTCGAAGCACTTAACGGCTGGCGCTAAAAAGGTTATTATTTCAGCACCGTCAACGGATAAGGATGTAAAGACAATTGTGCTTGGTGTAAACGATAATTTATTAAAACCGGAAGATGTATTGCTTTCGAATGCGTCTTGTACGACTAATTGTGCATCACCAATGATAAAATTGCTGGACGATTTGTGGCAGATAGAAGATTGTTTTGTCACCACCGTTCACTCTTACACAGGTGATCAGCGTTTGCATGATGCGCCGCATAAGGATTTGAGGCGAGCACGGGCAGCAGCAGTTTCAATTATACCAACATCAACAGGAGCTGCCAAAGCAGTGACAAAAATATTTCCTCACCTTGAAGGAAAGGTTGGTGGTTGCGGAATCCGTGTACCTGTCCCGAATGGTTCAATTACAGATATTACCTGTGTGCTTGCGAAACCAGTTACAGTTGCTGAGATAAATGCTGCATTTAAAAAAGCATCAGAAACTACAATGAAGGGAATCCTTGAGTATTGTGATGAGCCAATTGTCTCTGTTGATATTATTGGTAATCCACATTCGTGTATTTATGATGCGGAGTTTACTTCGGTTGTTGGGAATATGGTGAAGGTAATGGGCTGGTATGATAATGAAGCTGGTTATTCCAATCGTTTGGCTGACTTGATCATAAGAATAGCGTAAAGTTTTTTACCACTAAGTGCACTAAGGAAGCACTAAGAAAATTTGTTAACGAATGCCCGATCGTTTGGCTGATTTGATAATAAGAATATCATAAAGATTTTTTACCACTAATTGCACTTAGATCACTAAGGAAGGCCCTAAGAAAATCTGCTAACGAAATACCTGGAGCCTGTTCGAGTCGAGTTTGATGAAGATGAAGAGCAGGATGGTGAAGGACCAGAGTGAAGATCCTCCATAGCTGAAGAAGGGCAGGGGAATTCCAATAACAGGGGCTAATCCGATTGTCATGCCGACGTTTACCATGAGGTGAAAAAAGAAAATGGAGGCCACTCCGTATCCATAAATTCTGCTGAAAGGTGATCGTTGCCGTTCTGCCATAAAAACAAGCCGGATCATTAGCGTTATGAATAATGCAATGACGGCGGTTGAACCTACAAATCCCCATTCTTCACCAACGGTACAAAAAATAAAATCAGTATCCTGTTCCGGAACAAAATCAAATTTGGTCTGTGTGCCTTCCAGATAGCCTTTACCCCAGAATCCCCCCGAGCCAATTGCAATTTTAGCCTGGTTGACGTTGTAGCCTGTTTTGTCTTTGTCGATCTCTTTTCCAAGGAATACATTGATACGGGTTTTCTGATAACCTTCCAGTTTTTGAAAAGCAAAGTCTGTTGCAAATACAATTCCGCAGGCCAGGAAAAGTCCGGCTACTATTATTAAAATATTGTTTCTTTTTTTGCGAACTAATAAAATGGGAATGATTGCCAGGATCGTTAGTCCGATCATTACGTAGTACTTATTGAATAGAAGTGAAGTGATGAAAAGTATAATGGTAGATAAACCAAGTAGCAGAAAATTCCCGGATAAACCTTCCCTGTAAAGAACAAAAATGAAAGCAGCATAGACCAGTGCAACTCCTGTTTCATGTTGAATAATAATAATGAGCATGGGAAGAACAATCATTGCTCCTGAAATTAATTTTGTGCGGAGGTCTGTCATTTTAATATTCATCTGGCTGAGGAATTTTGCCAGTGCCAGGTTGACCGTGAACTTGGCAAATTCAGCGGGTTGTACACCTGTTCCGCCAAAATAGATCCAGGACTTACTTCCTTTTACTTCCTTGCCAACCACTAATACGGCAAGCAGTGAAAGTATAGCAAGTGCATAAATGGGAAATGCGAAAGCTGTGTAGAATTCAGCATCGATAATGAGAATAACAATTGCAATTACAAACGCAGTCCCGATCCACAGCATTTGTTTACCGTACTTTTGAGAAATATCAAAAATGTTTTGATGGTCTTCGTTGAAAACGGCGGCGTAAATATTTGCCCAGCCAATTAACACCAGCATAAGGTACAACCCGACTGTTATCCAGTCGATATTCGCAAAGATCCTATTACTGATGCGGCTTGTGGGCATGTACGTTGCACTTAAAAATTAAAATAACACTTAAATAGACAGTTAACAGTAAGCAGTCGACAATAATGCTGTATTGCTGATTACCTATTGTTTATTGTTCTTTCTCTCTTCTTCTTTTTTTCTGTTTTTTGCTACCGCTTTATACTCTTCTAATTTACCTTTCGTTGCATTTGCTATGAGGTTTCCTTCGAACATTCTTTTTTCCATATCGGGCCGGGTGATATAGCCGCGCAGGTATTTTTCGATCATTAAGCTGGCGATAGGAGCAGCCCAAGAGGCACCCCAGCCGCCGTTTTCGATAAATACGGCAATGGCGATTTTAGGATTAACCCTTGGAGCAAAAGCAACAAATACGGAGTGATCTTTGCCATGCGGGTTCTGTGCGGTTCCCGTCTTTGCACAGATAGTAATATCCTTTAATTTAACACCCGCTGCAGTTCCGTGTTCAATCGCGCCCGCCATACCTTCAATAACATGATAATAGATCATTGTATCTGTAACAAGTGTGTATTGCTTTTGTTTGAAACGTTCAAGTTTAGGATGATTCGGATCGTTGTTGATTGCTTTCACAACATGCGGGATGTAATAAAAGCCTCTGTTCGCAATGGTTGCGGCCACATTCGCATTTTGTAATTGTGTAATGCCGAGCTCAGCCTGACCGATACCAAGGGAAATTACGGTAGATGCTTTCCAGGAACCTTTTCCAAAAACCTTATCGTAATATTTTATCGTTGGTACGTTTCCTCTTAACTCGTTTGTGAGATCGGAGTTTAATTTTCTACCAATTCCAAAACTGAGTGCATAATTTCGCCAGGAAGAAAAACCCTCCTCGGTGTTGTTGTATTTTTTATTGTTATCTATTATGCTTTTAAACACATATGAATAATATGAGTTGCATGATTCCGAAATGGATTCGTATAAATCGCAAGGAGGATGGGCGTGAGTACATTTAGGATGACCTCCTAACGGTGGGTAGCCTCTGGCGCATGGGTAGCGCGTTTCAGGAGCAAGTACACCTTCATTCTGGGCAATCAATGCATCGATCAGTTTAAATGTTGATCCCGGAGGTTGGGACGCCATAACTGCCCTGTTAAAAAGAGGAATGGTTAACGTGTCCAATGAAAGTTTGGCATAATTTTTTGAGCGTGCCCTGCCTACCAGCAAATTAGGATCGTACGTGGGACTTGAAACCAGTGCCAATACTTCACCGGTTGATGGTTCAATAGCGACCACACTTCCAATTTTATTCTGCATTAGTTGTTCCCCATAAATCTGCAGGTCCCTGTCGATAGTGCAAGTGAGGCCTTTACCAGGTAATGCAAGTGTGTCATACATACCATTCATAAAACTTCCTTTATCACGGTTGTGTACGTCGACCATCATAATCTTCACGCCTTTTTTTCCCCGTAATTCTTCTTCGTATGATTTTTCAATACCACTGATTCCAATGTAGTCGCCTTCTCTATAGTAAGAATTTTTATCTGAAATTTCTTTATCAACCTCACCCACATAACCTAATAAATGTGCCGCTGTGGGGAAAGGGTATTTACGTAATGTACGTGCCTGTACAAAAAAGCCTTTTAAACGATAGAGTTTTTCCTGCAGAGCGGCGTAGGTCTCAGCAGAAATTTGTTTTTCAAAAATGGATTCTTTGCGCGGAGAATTTGGTTTTTCGACTGCTTTTTTCATTCTGCGTAAAAAGGATTCGGTATCTATTCCAAGGATTCTACACAATGCTGTCGTATCAAGATCTTTTACCTGTTTCGGTAAGACCATCAGATCATATGCAGCTTCGTTGAATACCAGTAGTTTTCCTTTACGGTCAAAGATATATCCACGCGGAGGGTATTGAGTCTGATGACGAAAAGCCTGGCTCTTCGCATCTATTTTCAGGCTGTCATCTATGTTTTGTAAATAGAACAGGCGCAACATGTAAACGATACCCAGAAAAATGAAAATACCGATTACGACAAATTTCCGATCGCCAAGTTGATTGTTCATTCGTTCACCTTCTTCTTGTTGACAAGATACTGGCTTAGTATGCAGAACCCGAGGGTAAACAGGCTGCTCATAATTATTCTGAAAAATGTAGAGAAAAATTCGGAAAGACGAAAAACTTCAGTGTAAAACAGCACAAAATGATGAAGCAAAATAAGCGTTGCAGAGCAGGAGATAAACCATGCATTACCCATATAGCGGATATTGGGTTGTGTCCCTGCTTCGTAACCTTCACGCGGAGAAAAGAATTTAAATACACGTGGCCGGCAAAAGGCCATGAATACGGATGCAAAGGCATGCATGCCCAATGTATCATAAAACATATCAACAGAAATTCCCATTATAAAAGCGAAAATGAGGAGTAAAGGTTTTGGCGTTTCAAAAGGCAGGCAAATTATAAATAACACATAGATGAAAGGGTTGATAAACCTGCCTAGTTCAACGTTCTTTATAAGCAGAACCTGCACCAATAACAGTGCCACAAAGCGAAATGTATTTCTTAAAATATCGTTTAACACCTTAGTCCTTTTTGTCTACTTGTGTAGCGTTTTCCAGGCTATCCTGTTCCGCTTTCATAATGTTATTTACAATGTACACGTATGATAATTTTTTGAACTGAGTCGACAATTTTACTTTAATTGTAAAGAACGGCTCGCCTGATTTGATCTCAAAACTTTCTACTGTTCCAATCATTATATTCTGCGGATAGGTAGAAGAATAAGGGCTCGTAACAATTGTATCTCCCGCCTTTAACTGAACGTGGTTGGGGATATACGTCAACGTGCCATATCTGTAATCATCACCATCCCATTGTAATGAGCCATAAGAGCCTTCTTTTTTGACCATGGCACTTATTTTAGAGTCTTTGTGTAGCATTGACATAACGGAACAGAAATTAGGGGATACGCTGATCACCACACCTACAACACCAGATGTGGAAATGACAGCCATGTCGTGTTTTATGCCTTGAAGAGAGCCTCTGTCTAATGTGAGATAATTGTTTCTACGGTTGGTAGAGTTGTTTACCACACGTGCGCTGATGTATTCGTATTTCTGTTTGTGTGCACTATCGTTAACCGAATAATGATTTACGCCTGTATTTATGAAAGAAGAAGTAGACAGCGTATGGAGCAATGCATTTTCCCTGGACAGTTGTTCATTTGTCGTTTTTAAATTGAAATAATCATTTACGTCGGCGTACAATTGCAATGTGTTTCCTGTGACTTTGTTTGCAGAGTTAATAAAACTTGTCCGGTGATAAGAATTATTTTGTACAAGAAAAAAAATGCAGAGAACTTCAAGCAGGACAAACAACAACGTGAAATTATTTTTCCATAAAAATAATACGAGGTTGCGCATAATTTATTTTAGTGTGCGTTGCTGCACGAATCAAACTTAACTCTTATGATCTGATCAGGAACTTGAATTTATCAATGTTCTTCAAAGCAATACCGGTACCACGTGCAACTGCGCGAAGAGGATCTTCAGCCACATGTACAGGAAGTTTTGTTTTCAATGAGATCCGTTTGTCTAGTCCGCGTAGCATGGAACCCCCGCCAGCCAGGTAAATTCCGGTACGGTAAATATCTGCTGATAATTCCGGAGGAGTCATTTCAAGTGCATTCAGAATCGCTTCTTCTACTTTTGAGATTGATTTATCAAGTGCGTGTGCAATCTCAACGTACGACACATAAATTTCTTTTGGAATACCTGTCATTAAATCGCGGCCGTGTACTGCATAATCAGGTGGAGGATTATCGATTTCAGTCATTGCTGCGCCGACTTCAATCTTGACACGTTCTGCAGAACGTTCACCGATCAGGATGTTATGTTGTCTGCGCATATATTCTTCGATATCACCTGTGAATTCATCACCTGCAGTACGGATTGATTTATCACAAACGATACCTCCTAATGCGATAACCGCAATTTCACTTGTACCACCGCCAATGTCGATGATCATATTTCCCATTGGTTCTTCAACGTCAATGCCGATACCAATTGCTGCAGCCATGGGTTCATGGATCAGATAAACTTCTTTTGCCCCGGCATGTTCAGCTGAGTCACGTACAGCACGTTTTTCAACTTCTGTAATCCCCGAAGGAATACAGATTACCATTCGCAGGGATGGCGTGAATAAACGTCTTCCCGGGTGGATCATCTTGATCATTCCACGGATCATTTCCTCAGCAGCATGGAAATCGGCAATTACACCGTCTTTCAGCGGACGAATAGTTTTAATGTTCTCGTGTGTTTTACCATGCATTTGCTGTGCCTGGCGACCAACAGCAATTACTTTTCCGCTGTTACGGTCGATTGCTACAATGGATGGTTCATCGACAACCACTTTGTCATTGTGAATGATAATGGTGTTGGCCGTTCCAAGGTCAATTGCGATTTCTTCTGTTAAAAAATTAAATGCCATACGATCAGTTTAAAGTTTCAAGTTTTAAAGTTTCAAGTTATTTAGGTTGAAACATAAATATATATTTTCGTGAATAATGATCCATCATTCTTTGATTTTAGAATTCAAGGCTTAGGGTTCTTTCTATTCAATATTCAATCGTAATTCGTCAATTGTTTTTGTTAATGTTTAAAATGTCTTGTTCCGGTCATTACCATGGAAATGTTATGTGCATCGCAATAGGCAATAGAATCTTTATCTTTTATTGAACCTCCGGGTTGAATAACGGCTGTGATGCCTGCATTTCCTGCTATTTCAACGCAATCAGGAAAAGGGAAAAATGCATCGGATGCCATTACTGCACCTTTCAGATCAAATTTAAAATCGTTCGCTTTTTGTATCGCTTGCTTCAATGCATCAACCCGTGATGTTTGTCCAACGCCGCTGGCACAAAGCTGTTTATTCTTTGCTAAAATGATTGTGTTTGATTTAGTGTGTTTCACCAATTTGTTTGCAAATTCCAGATCTGTTTTTTCCTGTTCAGTCGGACTTAATTTTGTCGCGACTTTCATATCCGCAGGCGTTTCTGTTTTCAGATCTCTGTCTTGCTCAATCACTCCGTTCAGTAAGGTGCGGAATGTTTTGTCTGCAAACTTTACCGGTTTTTGTTTTAAGATAATGCGGTTAGGTTTTTGCTTCAGGATTTCCAATGCTTTAGCCGCATAAGCAGGAGCGATAATTACTTCGAAGAAAAGTTTATTGATCTCTTCTGCCGATTCAGCATCCACTTCTTTGTTGCAAACGAGGACTCCACCGAAAGCTGATGTAGGATCTCCTGCCAGTGCATCTTTCCAGGCATCAACCAGTTTTGGTCTTGATGCAAGTCCGCATGCGTTATTGTGTTTTAATATAGCAAATGTTGTATCTGTAAATTCTGAGATCAGATTTACTGCAGCATCAACATCCAGCAAATTGTTATACGAAAGTTCTTTGCCATTCAGGATATCAAACAATTCATCCAGCTTGCCGTAGAAAATGCCTTTTTGATGAGGGTTTTCTCCGTAACGAAGTGTTTTTGAAATCGTAATACTTTGTTTGAAAGCAGAAATATTTTCAGTCGTATTGAAATAATTAAAGATTGCTGTATCGTAATTCGAAGAAGTGTTGAACGCCTGTGCTGCCAGCTGTTTGCGGTCGGCGAGTTCTGTTGAACCTTTTTGTTCGGTCAGTAAATTCAGAAGATGAGCATACTGATCACGTGAAGAAACGATCACCACATCCTTGAAATTTTTTGCTGCAGCACGGATCAAAGAAATTCCTCCGATATCAATTTTCTCAATGATAGTTGCTTCGTCTTTTGTGTTCGCAACTGTTTCTTCGAAAGGATATAAATCAACAATCACTAAATCGATTTGAGGAATTTCGTATTCTTCCAGTTGCAATAAATCGCTTTGTAATTCGCGGCGACCAAGTATACCACCGAAAATTTTTGGATGCAATGTTTTTACACGGCCACCCAGGATAGAAGGATAGCTGGTTAAGTTTTCAACAGGTGTTACTTTTACGTTAAGTTTTTCTATGAATTCCTGGGTTCCGCCAGTGCTGTACAATCCTATTCCTAATTCATTCAATTTATGAATGATAGGCTCTAAATTATCTTTGTAATAAACAGAAATTAACGCGTTTTTTATCTTTTTAGTCCCGCTCATACTACCCGTTTTAGATGAACAAAAATATGTGTTTTTCAGTGCTAAGAATCAACTATTTAAGCTTTGTTGATAACTGCTTTTTTTGTTCATAACTACGAATGAAATTAAGGAGCCAGAAGATAGAAGTGAGGAGATAAAAGTAAGGAGAATGATTTAAGGTTTTGGGTTGAAGAAGCCACTTATCCATTAATCCAACCATCCAGCCAATGCTGAACATAAACCTCAATTGAATTTGATACTTTTACCGTATGTTGTTCCTCACTCTTTTTAAAGAAAGTGTACTGTTTGCCCTGAATGCTTTGGTGGTGAATAAGCTGCGTACATTCCTGTCGCTGCTGGGAATTACCATTGGGATTTTCGCCATTATCAGTGTATTTACTGTTGTTGATTCATTGGAGATTAACCTGCGAAAAAGCGTTTCTTCATTGGGGGATAATGTAGTATTCGTGCAAAAATGGCCCTGGACTTTTGGTCCGAATTACCCCTGGTGGAAATACATTAACCGGCCATTGCCAAGAGTTCACGAACTTGAATTTATCCAGAAGCGGATTAAAAGCGCGGAAGCTGCAACACTTGTCATTTCCGGAAGAAGAACGGTTCAGTATCAAAGCAGCAGTGTGCAGAACGCAGAGATCGTTGCCGTATCTCAGGATTATGATAAAGTCAAATTTTTAGACGTAGAGCAGGGGCGTTATTTTACAGACATTGAATCAGTCAGCGGCCGGAACATAGCTGTTGTAGGCGCATCCATTGCCGAAGCTTTATTCCCTCACGGAGATGCACTTGGTAAAGAAATAAAAATTGCGGGAAGTAAAGTAATGATCATTGCTGTTTTGAAGAAGCAGGGTGAAGGCCTGAATATTTTTGGGACAACAGATAATCAGTTGATTTTGCCGGTTAATTATGTGCGAAACATCATTGACATTAACAGTGACAATATTGATCCGACAATTATGGTGAAAGCAAAACCGGGTATAAATAATGATCAGTTGATTGATGAGTTGAGAGGAATTATGCGCGCAACCCGCAAGCTGAAACCTAAGGCCGATGACGATTTTGCGCTGAACCAAAGCAGCCTGATCTCAAATCAGTTTGATAGTTTATTTTCGATTATAGGTGTTGCAGGATGGATCATTGGCGGATTTTCTATTCTGGTTGGAGGATTTGGTATTGCCAATATTATGTTTGTTTCAGTACGTGAACGTACGGCTATCATTGGGATTCAGAAGGCGCTGGGTGCCAAACGTTACTTTATTTTGTTACAGTTTTTAACGGAAGCAGTTGTGTTGAGTTTGCTGGGTGGATTGATCGGATTGCTGCTTGTTTTTGGCGGAACATTTTTAGGAGAAAGTATGTTCGGGATGGAAATCGTTATGACGACCGGAAATATTTTAATGGGATTAATTATCTCAGCGGTGATTGGTGTGATCTCCGGCTTTGTGCCTTCTTATACTGCTTCGAGATTGGATCCGGTTGAGGCGATACGGAGTAATTGACCCCATCCTCCCTGTTAACGGATCATAGCTATAAATACGGAAATAAGCAGCTGTAAAATTGCAAGTGCAAATAGATGTAAGATAATTATTGCAATATTCTTTGAATTTGCTTTAACTGAAACTGTTTCCTGTGAAAATATTTTAGATGGTAAAATCAATGACATCAGTATGCCTTTGTTGTTGTATAAAATAACTGACAAACAAATAAGAAAGAGAATTGCATTTGCAGTCGCTCCTGTTGGTATTTTGAAAAAGAGATCGATTAGTACGATATTGAATAAAATTGGATATAAAACAATTGCTCCAATAAGTTTAGTTCTATTGTAAATTAATAATAGCCCGCCAATAATTTGCGCAGCTGCAATACAGCAGGCATAAGCAAATGAATGTCCGAAATAAACCCAGGTTAACTCAAAGCCATTTAAATCTTTTACTTGTTTTAATAAATCTGACGTGTTGTTGCCAAACTGTGTTCTGTATATTTTAGCGAATCCATATGTAAACATATTGAATGCAACCAAGAGTCTTATTGCAAGATCCAGAAGAGGATTATTTATATGTTTTTGAATGAAATTCAATTTAACGGAATTGTTACTTCACCCGGTTCAACCCCATCGCCTTCAGCATCCAATCCGCCAGCGGTTTTTCGGGATCACGTTTTTTCAGATCAAGGTACCAACCGATTTTTTTGAGAATAGGAATTTTATGCGTTTCTACAAATTCAATTAAAGTGCCGTCCGGATCTTCGATGTAACTGAAACGCCCTGCCGCTTCACCCATGTCGAAGCTGTTGGCGCTATCCACCGTAAAAGGATGCCCTAGTGCATTGCATTGGCGCTGGATCTCATCCATTCCATAAATATCAAAGCACAAATGAATATAACCAAGATCGCCCCAGAAGCGGTTTTCGAACATTTTGCGTGGCTGACGATCGTATATTTTAATAAGTTCGATGGTGCTGCTTCCTAACAGTTTACTAAAGCTACCTGAACGGGGTTTGCTATGTGTCAGCAAAACGCGATGAACTTTGTTTCTTCCTGAAGGTAAATTTTCGAGATCAGTGAAAGTGCCTTCGTTTTCATAGATCACTTTATCGTAACCTAAAATTTCAGCGTAGAATTTTTTTGAACGTTCCATGTCACTTACTCCAATCATGCAGCCAACAGGGCCGCCGGTGAGTTGCATTCCTTTTCCGAACCATTCATCACCCGTAACAATATCAAAAATATTTCCGAAAGGATCTTTTACAAAAAAGTGT